>MDTD01140731.1_pt1 | contig 55909 bp, 65 predicted proteins | sample 811221 | NCBI WGS metagenome assembly MDTD01 (sample SAMN05326646, study PRJNA326480) | marine metagenome | isolation source: seawater | place: Pacific Ocean: South West | collected 2011 | reverse complement strand
GTTCTACTTTGTCCCGTCTCTTGAAGATTGGCGTGAATCATACGACGCTCACCGACAAGCTGTTAAAGATGCAAAGTCTGCTAAGCAGAAAGAAAAGCTAGCGACTGAACAAACTGTAATTATTGCTGACCAAGAGGTCGAGCAAGGTGGTCATGTTATCGAAGATGAAGAAGAGACCAAGCGCTCTAGAGGCAACAAGCCCGAATGGAAGCGCTATTATCACTTGGTTGTAGTCGCTAAGAATCAAGTTGGCCTTGGAAATCTGTTTACTCTTGTCAAGAAGTCATACAAGCATGGATTCTACCGCTTTCCTCGCATTGATTACAAAATGCTTAAGGAACATGGCGAAGGTCTAGTTGTCTCTACTGCATGTGTCGGTGGTTTGGCATCCGGTTTAATCTACCGACAGTTTGGCGGCCTGCGATTTGATGAGCTTCATCCGGATTTGATGAACAATCTAGACAATTACAACCCAATCATGAATCGCCTGGAAAACATGACTGATCGATTCATTGACTGCGTGGGACAGGATAACTTTTTCCTCGAAATGCAGTTTAATGATTTGCCTGCACAGCACTTGACAAATCGGTGCTTGCTTGACCTGTCACAGAAGACTGGTGTACCACTAATTGCGACCGCAGATTCACACTTCCCAGACCCACAAAAGTGGCAAGCTCGCGAGCTGTATAAAAAGCTTGGATGGATGGGTGCTAAGCTCGACCAGACTATGCTTCCTAAAGAAGAGGACCTTAAGTGCAAGCTATATCCTAAGAATGCGCAGCAGATGTGGGATGAATTCAAGACAGGATATGACGAGTATGACTTTTACAAGGGGCATGAAGAAAACGTCCGCGATGCAATCGAGCGTACTCATGATATTGCTTGGCAAATGTGCGAAGACACGTGGATTGACACGTCTGTAAAGCTGCCTAAGTTTGGCACGCCTGAAAAGCCGGCTTTTAAGATGCTAGCTGATCTTGTTAAAGAGGCTATGATTCGAGAAGGACTGGCAAGCAAGCCTGAATACGTCGAGCGCATGAAGGAGGAAATGTCTGACATCAAGTACCTCGGTTACGAGGCATACTTCTTGGCGATGTACAAGATTTTCCACCTCGCAGAAAAACGCACTTTGTTCGGCCCGGGGCGTGGCTCAGGCGCAGGCTCTCTAGTCAATTATCTGCTTGGCATTACACAGATTGATCCGATTCCGCATGGCTTGCTTTGGTCTCGTTTCCTCGGGCGTCACAGAACAAGCTGGCCTGATATCGATACCGATGCTGGTGACCGCGATGCTCTTATTGATGCATCTCGCGAGCTGTTTGGTGATGATGCTGTTATTCCTGTATCGAACTTCAATACACTCAAGCTCAAGTCTCTTATCAAGGACATCTCTAAGTTCTATGGCATTGACTTCGGAGAAGTAAATAAGATGACTGGCCCGCTGCAGGACGAAGTCATGAAGCATGCCAAAGACGAAAACCAGGAAAAGTCTGTATTTGTCCTCAAACATGAAGACTGTCTAAAGTATTCTAAGGGCTACAGGCAGTTCATGGAAAAGTATCCGGAAGTCGGCAAGCACGTAGAGACACTTTTTATGGAAAATCGCTCTATTGGCCGCCATGCCGGCGGTGTCATTATTGCGCCTCCGGACGATCTTGCTAAGACAATGCCGATTATCGGTGTCCGGGGCGACTTACAAACCCCTTGGACCGAGGGCATGAACTTCCGTAACTTGGAAGACAACGGTTTCTTGAAATTTGACTTCCTCGGCCTAACCCTTCTTAAGGACGTGGAAAACTGTATCGGAAGAATCCTTAAAAAGCAAGGCAATCCGAACCCGTCGTTTGCTGACATTAAAGAGTTCTTTGATGAACACCTCAACTGTAGGTTTAATCAGCAAGATGACCCGGAGGTCTGGAAACACGTGTACCATGAAGGCCGGTTTACAGGCGTCTTTCAGTTTACAGCGACAGGTGCACGACGATTCTGTCTAGCTGCTCAGCCTACGACCATTACAGAGTTGGCTGCACTAACTGCCATTTACCGCCCAGGGCCTCTTAAAGCCAATGTCCATAGGAAATATGTAAAAGCCAAAAAGAATGCATCAGAGATCAAATACGACCACCCTGTGATTGAAAAGATTCTTGGGCCGACCTTCAACTTTGTTGTCTTTCAAGAGCAATTCATGACCCTGGCTGTAGAGCTAGCTGGATTTAGTCCGGGCGAGTCTGATAAGCTTCGCAAGACTCTTGTTAAGAAGTCACTTGACACTATGGGTAAGAAAGGTGGCGAGCGTGAAGCAGCTCGTAAGAAGTTTGTCGACGGTGCCTATGAGCTGCATGGAATTGACAAGAGCATCACAGAAGCTCTCTGGAAGACTATTGAGGCGTTCTCTGTGTATGGCTTCAATAAGTCACACGCAGTGTCTTACGCCATTGATTCTTATTACGCAGCGTGGCTCCACACGCACTATGAGCATGAGTGGCTGGCAACAATCCTACAGTCTGAAAACAATAGCCCGAAAGGGTTGGAAAAAGCCATCTCTGAAATTAAGTCATATGGGTATAAGTTTTCACCCTCAGATGTAAACTACTCCGGAAATGAGTGGTCCTACTCTGATGAAGCTAATGCGTTTGTCCCGCCCCTCTCGTCTGTTAAGGGGGTTGGTGATACTGCTATGGAAGAGATCATGATGATGCGCCCTTATAAGAATGTGTTTGACCTTCTCTATGATGAGGACGGATCTTGGAAACATTCGAAGATGAACAAGACAGCATTTAGGTCTCTGTGCAAGGTGGAGGCTTTCGGTTCCCTAGAAGACATGCAAGACGGATCAATTACAAACCACCGGCAACTTCTGGCCATCTTGACCGAAGAATCGAACTATGAGACTCTTCGTAAAGGCAAGTACGGCCTTACCAAAACTCAGGTCAAGCGTGCTCAGAAGAATGGCGATAAGCTTGTACCAATTCTTGACAAGCTGCGCAAGAACTACGGCTCACTACCAGACTGGAACCGCACAGAAAAAATCACCAACTACATGGATTTGACCTCTTCTGTAAACAACAGCCTAGTCTTTCCAGATGCGCTTGTAGAAAGAATCACCAGAAAGAATATCGACTCTGTGTTTGATGTTCCTGCAGGTGAAAGAGGTGTAGGCTGGTTCTGTGTTACTGACATTATTGCCAAAACTACCAAGAACGGCAAGCCTTTCTATCGATTCAAGTGTATCGACAACCAAAACAATAGTGGCTGGGTTCGTGTTTGGGGCAAGTTCAACGAGCCGCCTGAGCTATACACGATCTGGGTGGCTGATGTCCACAATGATGCAAACTGGGGCATGTCAACAAGTTCATACAAGATCAAAAGGGTGACCGCATATGATTAATCTAGATACTGTAACAATCGAAGGTCCAGACCTTGCTGGAAAAACTACTCTGTACACGCTTTTACACAAAAAGTCTGGGTATAAGTGGAACATCCAGGACCGAGCCGTTCTTAGCATGTTGTGCTATAGCATTTTTTATGAACGAGAAGATATCGACGTCTGGAGGTCGCGCCTGACTGATGTTGTAAATGATCTAAACAACAGGATCGTAGTGCTTCTCCCAGATGTGTCTTTGCTAAAACAGCGATACCAAAGCCGCGGCGACGAAATTCAGTCCCTGGAGGGAATCGTAAGGCTTCACAAAATCTTCGAAGAAGAGGCTAGCAAGATTCAAGGATACTCAACTGTCTTGGTCGTAAGATCAAAGTCTGAGGAAGAGTTTTCTTGGGGCGTCGAAGAAGTTTTTGAATGGCTGTCCAGGTTTTCTAGCTATGACATCGAAGACGTCGCCAAAGACATAGAGCAAAATGCCTCTGCGTCTCCGCGCAAAGAGTGCTCTCCGCTGAGATTCAGGCTCGATTATGTCAATCCTAAGTCAGACCCAAGTATACTGGCACATGAAGCTGAAGAAGCTTACTACGCAAATATGCTGAAAGGCGTTTTGTCTAACATAAGTGACGAAATTGCAGGCAAGAATGACTATGACTTGCCTCAAGAGCCGCAGACGACACGAAGATTTATTTTTACACAAGATTCGTGTGTATCGTTAATTCACACCATGCTCAGAGAAGATGTGATGAATGTACACGTTGTCTGCAGGTCTTCTGACACTGTCAATACATTTCTGTACGATCTAAAGTTTCTTTATTACTTGACAAGCAGAATTCTAAGAAGGGTAAATGCAGACTTAGAAAATACAAAGTGCAGACTTTATGTGACGCTAAATTCAGCACACATTATTGAAGAATAGTTATACCCTAACTGCTTTCTGGGTACAATTTTTTGAGGAGTGAATTATGTCTAAAGTGCTAGTAACAGGTGGTTGTGGGTTTATCGGCAGCAATTTGGTCCACCATTTATTAAAAATGGGTTGGGATGTTGATATTGTTGATGACTTGTCAAATGGTGAGCTTGACAACTTAGGTGGGCTCGATATGCGTGTCATTACGACAGACACGCTGCATCTATATCAGGACCAATTTGAGGAAGATGACGAAAAGCAGCTTTTAGTGATTTGCGGAGACTTCGCTCACGAAAACATTCTTGATAGAATTCTGGAGAACAACTATACATTTGTTTTTCACTTAGCAGCCAACCCACGTGTTGAATACAGTGTCCAATATCCCCAGGTAACTACAGAAATTAATGTACTAAAGACTGTAGAGCTCTTCAAAGCGTGTGCAGACTCGGAAGTAGAGCGTGTTGTGTTCTCTTCCTCAAGTGCTATTTACGGAGAAGTCGAATCACTTCCGACTGATGAGTCTGCTATGTGCACCCCGGAGTCTCCTTATGGACTACAAAAGCTCCAGGGCGAACAATACGCAGTTCTTTTCAACAAGCTATATGGTGTAGACATTGTGTCGCTACGCTACTTTAATGTGTACGGACCACGACAAAAAGGAGGCTCACCATACTCTACGGCAGTATCTGCATGGTGCGATGCAATTTACAACGAAAAAACGCTTCGCTCAGACGGGGACGGAACCCAGTCAAGAGACATGGTTTTTGTAGGGGATGTGGTCCAGGCAAATATATGCGCAGCATTAACAGAGAACGATGTCGCCGGAAAAGGCTACAACATCGGATCAGGAACGTCGATTACAAACAAAGAAATTCTTGAAAAACTCAGTGAAATCTTTGGTGACCTCGATGTAAGAAATGCGCCATGGCGCCCGGGCGACGTAATGCACACCCTGGCAGATATCTCTAAGGCAAAGAAAGACTTAGGATATGACCCGGCCTTTACCTTTGATGAGGGCTTGGAGAAAACACTGTCGTGGTGGGACGATCTGTACCCAGACGACACTGAAGAAGATTACTAATAAACAAACGCGGAGAAAAGATGAGGCAGTCAGACCCAGAATTGATAGTATTCACAGGCCCAATGTTCGGCTCGAAGACTACAAAAATGTTAGCAGCAGTAGATCGATATCGGTATCAGCAGAAGAGAATTGTGGCTTTTAAGCCCATCATGGATGACCGATACTCTGATCTGCAAATTCAAACCCACTCAGGCGGATCATTGCCAGCTGTCGGTGTAAATACTGGCGAAGATATGATACAATACGTTTATGAAGAGCTATTGGGTGAGGTTGATGTAGTGGCTGTCGACGAAGCGTTTATGATAGAAGGGTCAGCTAATGCGCTGATAGACCTATTTAAGAGTGGAAAGTCCGTCGTTGTTTCGTCGTTGCAGTTATCTGCCAGCGGCAATGTTTTTGAGGAAATCAGAGACATTATGCCCTGGGCGACAAAGATTGAAGTTTGTCCAGCTGTTTGTCCAATAACAGGAAGAGATGCTTATTACACTCATAGGAAGCTAGATGGACTCGAAGAAATCGCGGTCGGAGGTGCAGATATGTACGAACCTCGATGTTGGGAACATCATGGCTATGTCAATCAAGGGGACTAGATATGGTTGTTGAACCAAGTCAAGTAAACTGCGTTATTTATCACGCAGACTGCACGGATGGATTCGGTGCCGCTTATTCTGCATGGAAATGCCTGGGAAACAGGGCTGAGTACCATGCATGTAAGCACGGGACTCCACCACCAGATGTTAAAGGAAAGGTCGTTGCTATCTTGGACTTTTCTTTTAACAACGCCACAACTAAACAGATGATCGAAGACGCAGAGGGTCTTATCATTATTGACCATCACAAGTCTGCGATGGTCGAACTACACGACATATCAAACACACATTTCGACATGACAAAGTCGGGCGCAATGCTAGCGTGGGAATTTTTCCATCCCGGAAAAGACCACCCTAAGTTCATTGGCTACATCCAAGACCGCGACTTGTGGAAGTGGGAGTTGCCCTACTCTAAAGAATTCGCCGCAGCGTTTGATATGGTGCCTTTCGAATTCGAAGAGTTTGAAAAATACGAAGATGACTCAGTATTCGACGATGCTGTAAAGCGAGGAAGCTATATCTTGGCCTACTCAAAGACAGTCGTCAAAAAGGTATGTGAAAAGGCAGTTAGCAGAAAGTACGAAGGAATGGATGTTATGGTCGTCAACTCCTCGCACTGGATGTCTGAAATCGGGGCAAGGCTATCACCAGACTGTGACTTTGCAATGATATGGTATTATGACCATGAGGACAGGTTGGTAAAAGTGAGTCTTCGATCGTTCCATGACCATATCGATGTCTCCGAAGTTGCCAAGTCTTTTGGGGGAGGTGGCCATAAAAAGGCCGCCGGCTTTACTCTTCCGGGTGACTCACACGTTGATGATCTGTTTGATCTTCCCGAAGACCCAACTGAGGAAGAACCGCCCGCACTGACCGAAGACAACACCATTGTTGTGAGCTACGAAGACAGTGTTACAGAAGCAGAGGTGAAAAAAGATGAGGCCTAGTTGGGACGATGTCTGGATGAGAACAGCTCACATAATTTCTGAGCGATCATATGACCCACGGCACCAAGTAGGCGCCGTTGTAGTCACAGAAGATAATACACAAGTCTTAGCTGTGGGTTATAATGGAAACTATTCAGGCGGTCCTAATGAAGTTGAGTCTACAACCCCTGGTGAATCAGGAATGATTCATGCAGAGATTAACGCTTTACTTAAGATGGATTATAACAACCCTAAATACAAGAAGCTTTACGTTACATTGTCACCATGTCGACAGTGCGCAAAAGCAATGGTAAACGCAGGAATTGACGAAGTAGTATACGACGAAGAATATAGAGACACTAGCAGCATTGAAATTCTTTTAGACTCGGGCATCAAGGTAAGGAAACTCTAGCCAGTTCTGAGATACATATAGATGTTAGTGTATGCAATCTTGGAGACGAGGAATGCCCAATAATAAAACAAGACATTCAATTTCAGAGATAGTCAGGCGAATGGCGGTTGTCCATTCAAAGGCGTTGATGGTTGAAGCAGCAGCAAGCAGAGGATTGCTAGAAGCTAGCTTAACCTCAGGAAATCTCTCACAGTTTTTGCTAACTGAAGCAGAAGAAGACAGCCCACAATTTACTGAGGACGACGCGAACACCTTAGCCGAATCAATTGACAGTTTGAAAAAGTCACTTGAAGATCTAAAGTCAGCGCTAGGAGAAACTGACAACAAGTTTCCTAACACCATAAAGGCAGTGGAGGCTTTAGGCACAGAGATTCCGGAAATAGGCGAGTTGGCTTCGATGTCAATTAAGGGCGATGCAAAAGGCTTGGCCGCTAAAATCGAGGAAGTCAACGGCGCGCTTTCTAATGTAGGAAAGGCAGCAGCTTCAATTATTGCAGGTGTTGAGATGTTCGCACAGAATATAGCGCCTGTGATGAAACAGCTCAAAGACGAAGACAAAGAGAAATCTCTCGAAGACCTGGCCAATGAATACGCTGAAGATGACAAGATAAAGTTTCCCAAAGTAGAGGACCTTAAAAAGGGCGCTACTAAGGCGGTCGCAGTTCCGCCATGGTATCAGCAAGCTTTCAAAAGCGGAATGGACGCAGCAAAAGACGAAGCCGGCGGCTTTTTTGCAAAAGTAGGCTCTTTCTTTAAGGGGCTATTCGGTGATAAAGACACCGGGATCGATCCCAATACTTTTGCAGAGGAAGTTGTTAAGTGCACCCCGGCCGAACTTGACACAGTGATGAAGAAGGTCACCGATGTCAAGTCAGGAATGGAAGAATCTGTAACAGAGACGTCCTCAGCCACCACCGCGGCACAAGCCGGCGCTGTTGCAGCTGAAGAGGGTGAATCTGGCGGCGCTGATCTTAAGGGCGCAGATATCGATGAGATCATAGCAGCACTTCTGGCAAAAATTAAAGCACTTGATGCTGGAAGGGCGAAAGAGATTGAGGACGCCGGCGACAAGGGAAGAGAATCCCTTGAAGACGAAGCTGAAGCAATTAAAGCAGGTGAAGAAGATCTCGAGACTGCCGCAGAAGACGTTGCTGAAGAAGAGGGCGTAGGCGGAGGAAAATCCTGGAAAGATGTTTCGGCCGCTGTTGCAGGTGCTGTTGAAGACGGCAAGTCAGCCAAGACAGTTCTAGACACCTTGGGCGGCGCTGATGGATTTAAGGATGCGCTTAAAGACAAAATCACGTTCGAAGAGGGCTACGTTCCAAACCATCTAAGGTCTCTCGCAGGCCTTCTTTTTGAGGAAATGGGGTTTGAGGAATTTGCAGGTGTCTCCGGCGCGAAAGAGTTAGGCGACGATGTTGACAAAGAGCAGGTACTTGTACAGATCGCAACTGCGCTTAACAAAGAAGTAGGTGAAGACGTAATTACAGACATTCCTGAGATCGAAGAGAGAGAGGCCGATGAGCCACCTCCTGCTGATGAAGAAGAAGCAAAAGAAGAGCAGGATGAAGCACAGTCCGAGCTTGAAGGTGCAGTTCAGGACGCTGCTGGATCTGAAGACTCGCCAGGTGCAGCAATCATGGCTGCAATCGACGGCTGGTATGATGGCCTCTCGCCGACTAGCCAGAAATCCATGGATTCAAAAGACAGAATCGGTGGTCTTAAGGGAAATCTTCAGCAAGCGATTGAAGGCGCTGCCGAGACTTTGGCAAAAGCAGTCGGTGATGCAGTTGCCAAATGGCGATCAGAGCACGAAGAGACTCTCATCAAGTCCAAGAGGTTTGCGAAGAAGAATTTTGACTCTCTAGAGAAGCTAATTCCTCAATTAGCAAGTGAACTTCTTGCCAAAACAAACGAAGCAGGAATTAAAAAGCTTACAAGGGGAATGGTTGAAAAATTCGTCTTCAGAGCACTTGATAAACACTTTAGCGTGTCAAGCGGCCTCCTAAGCGAAGCACTTATTCCTATGCAGGCAATAAACGACTTAGGATCAAACTCACCGTATAAAGACGCATGGTCAAAAATCGCCGGACTGCCGTACGACAATGACTACGTAACACCTGCCCAAGCATTAGGTGAAGATCGACACGTTGACTACGACGAAGATGAGCTAATTGCTGAGAAGTGGCGTCGTATTGCAGGAATCCCTGAGGAGCGGTAACTCATGAGCGTACTTACTGAAAAAGGCCTGATTCGAATTATACGAGACACTTATAACAAGCGCCTTCATGAAGTAATGAATGAGACAGACTTGCTTGACAAGCAGGGAAAAATAGTGATTCAGAAAGGCTTGAAGGTTCGTCACATAGACAGCCAATATGAGTACACGGTCGATTCTGTCATGCAGGATGATGATGGAAAAGTATCAGTAAAGCTTCGAAATCCAGATGTTGCAAGAATCACCCCATCAGATGCAACAAGCATGATGTCAGAAGACGACTTAATAGAGCCTATAGCACAGCATGGTGATGATACGCCAGAGAAATTACCTGTTCAAGTTCCTATAGACCAGCCGGCTGAGCCTGAAGAAATCTCTGCTGACGACGTCTTTGTTGTAGACCAGGCAGAATTTGAAAAAGAGTACGAGGTTAAATAATGTCTAAGAAGAAAAGCTTAATTGTTGAGGAACAGGTAATACAAGAGATTAGAAAGTCTTTAGGATTGCCACCGAAAAGCCCGAAGTCAAAAAGCAAGAAGGTGATCAAGGAAGCCTACAGGACAACTCCAAAAAAGTTTAGCTTATCAACAGAGTTCCTTAGCCAAAAGACAAAGCATGCTCGGCAGAAAGAGTTCGAAAGCTATGTTGACGGCCTCAATGATATAGCTGCTCAGCTTGAAGCTGCTAACAGAGAAGACGCAGACAAGTATTCGTCTGAGTTTCGCAACTTAAAGGTTTCTGAGGTTCACTGTTTGAATGCATCTTTCCTCAGAGCGCTACACTTCGAAAACATAAGCGATCCTCAAAGTCAACTTTCCATGGACTCTCTAACGTTTATGAGGCTTGAGCGTGACTTTGGAAACTTCGACGAGTGGCAAAAAGATTTCATTGCTTGCGGCATGGCTTCTAGAAGTGGCTATGTTGTTACCGGGTACAATACATTTCTTAATCGATACATGAATTACGTGATCGACGAGGAGTCAAAGAACGTTCCTGTTGGGATGCACCCAGTTATAGTACTTGATACGTCTGAAGGAGCTTATTACAGAGACTACCTTGATGATCGAAAGACATACATCGTTGCTATGATGAAAGAGCTTGACTGGGACCACATTGGTGAAAGGTTTAAGCGCGCTGAGAGAATAGCAAAGATTACGGGCGAGGTAAAGAACTAATGAAAAAACTTTCCAAGCAATATCTCCGAAAATTAATCGTCGAAGAGCTTTCAATTCTTACTGAAGAAGAGGATGAGGGCATGGATATCTTCGGCGGAGGTGAGGAAGAAGAAGGCGGCGACGAAGGGGGTGAGGAAGAAGACGCAGCTGAAGACACCGAAGAAGGTGGAGATGAGGAAGGTGGCGAAGAAGGCGGAGACGAAGCATCGGACGAGGGTGGAGACGAAGACACCGAAGAAGGTGGAGACGAAGAAGCTGCTTCAGAAAGTGAAGCACCAGAAGATGCCGCAACAGGACCTTCTGACAGCGGTGTTGATGTGGAGCTTAACAGCCTGTTAGCAGACTTTGAAGCACAAGCTTTGGCTGTGACCAAGTCAGCCACCCCGGAATATGATGCTGTAACGCAGGAGAGTTTTTCTCCTCCAAGCCTTGCGTCTATTCTTTTTGAAGGAGAAGAGGCTGCTGCACCTGCGCTGGACATACCGACATACACTAGCAATGTGGCACGTCTCATCCAGAACTACCAGAGCTTAATGGATATGGAGAAGATGATATTCACCAAGTCCAGAGACTTTCTGGCGTCTAAGTACGGTGAAGAGATGGCACTTGAGTTTGAGGAATCCCTAGAAAAAGATCACGGCATTACATTCGACCCAGAAGGCCTTGAGCAAAACGCGCCTGCATACGCAGTAGGTGCAATGAACGCTCAGGCATAGGTGACGTATGGCTTCTCTTAAAGACTTCGAGACTAAGAAGTCAGTACATATAAATCTAACAAAATCTACACATTCTGAGCTTCGCACTATACTATTGCACAGAGGACTTTCTATGCAAGAAGTGTTTGACAATTTGGCAGCTAGAATATGTGACAAAGAACCACATTTTTGTGACATCCTCGATCAGATTGAGCGTGAAAAAAGAGCGCGCCAGATTAAGAAGGTCTCAAAGACAGACTCTGAGTCAATCTTTAATCTAATAGAATCAGATAATCCATTCGAATAGCGAGGAGCAATATTATGGGACTTTTTTCAAAATCAGACAAACTAGAAAAGCTAGAAAAAAGACTTGACGCGCTAGAAGAAGAAAATGTTCTTTTAAGAAACGCCATGTCTGAGATCACACAGAATCTCCAGACAATTGACACTGCAATGAAGATCGTGATGGCAGCACATCAGCAAGTTGCTATTGACGTAACAACTATCTACGATGCACTGCAGCAAGTAATAAACACTGCACAAAGAGGAGCAGTTGATCCACTAGACGAATACTTAGTAAAGATCAATCCGTTCGGGTCAGACGACGACGACGGAGGGTTACTTAACTAGTTTGGAGGACAACATGGCACGAGTTAAAGCGTTTTTTGATAAACATGTAGAGCGGTTTATCAGTCGAAAATTTTTAGCATGGGGTACAGCAACGTATCTTTGTCTTGAAGGAATGGTGACAAGCAGTGACTGGGTTGCAGTGACGTTAGCCTACATTGGAACACAGGCGCTTGTTGACGCTGCAGTGCTTTGGAAGCACGGGCCGTCACAGTAAAGGAATTATGAATTTGATTACCTGGTTGGCAGTAAAAACCTTTCTCAAGAAGGCTTGGGCTTGGTGCAAAAAGTACTGGCAAATTCTTGTCGGTGCAGCAATCCCTGTTGTTATCATGCTTCTGACTAGAAAGTCAGATAGCCTTAACGAAGTGTTTGAGAAGACTAAAGAGTCACACAAAAAAGAGATGGAAGCAATCGAGAAAGCCCATCAGCTTGAACTAGACAAGAGAGACGCTGCTATTCGTCGCTACCAAGAGACAATGTCTCAGGTGGAAGATATGTATAGATCGAACAGCAAAGAGCTATCTAAGGCGAAAAAGAAAGCCGTAGAAAAAGTAATTAAAGAGAACAAAGAAGACCCAGATGCAATCACAAAAAAGCTAGCTGAGCTAACTGGATTTGAGATACACGTGGAGTAAATCCGACATGAAACGACTGACACAAAGACAACTTAGAAAAATTATCTTAGAAGAGGCTGCTAAAAAGAGGCGCCGACCAAAGTCGCTTGCCAGCCTTCTCTTCGAAGACGCGGCAAAGGCTGATATGGAAACCATTGCACAAGAGGCAGAGGCAAAGCCTGTAACACTTGTTGTCTTGTACGGTCCACCGGCAGCTGGTAAAGGTGCGGCGAAGGGAGCAGTTGGAGACTTTGCAGGCATTGATGCTGACCAGAACTACGCAGACTGGCTTGATGCCATGGCAGCCGATGACGCAGATGCTTTCTTCGCAGAAGAAGATGAAGCTATGGTCACAGCAATGACTGACACACTGCCACCGTTAGTTTTCAAAGAGATTGCAGGACGAATCGCAGGCGGGGAAGAATTCGACGCTGTTATTGATGACTACTTTCACGTCAATGAGTCAGGCAAGATGCAGAAGCTTGGCGATGTGTTAGACAAGCCCTCTTATGAAAAAATCATGTCTGATAACGAAGACGACGTCGAGAAAGCGGCACAAGAATTTGCTGATTTTCCGAACACGGCAGCATTCTTTACACAAGCCAGAGGGTTTTCGAAACCTATTGACGGGGCACCTGATGACCTCAACAAGGTGTTAGGAGTTACAGGTCCAGGCGAAGGAACGCTTGGTGTTCGAGCCATGGCAGCTGGTAAGTACATGGATACTGTCAAAGACGAGATCCGCGGCATCGGTGCAAAAGAGGTGGGTGACTCGACCTATGCAAGTGTTTACCTTATGGATCAGGCAGGTGAGTCTTCTGCTGACTTAGGAAGAATTGAGCAGTTGGGACAGCTTAAAGAAGATGAAGACTTCCCATCAGTTACTCTTATTGGTGTCTATATCTACCAGCCAAAAGAAAGAACTACTATCGCAAACCTGCACCGAGCAGCCACTGGCGGCCGAAGAGTTGCCCAGGACGAAGTGGAAAGAATTTTCAGCACTGCCCCTACAATTGAAGGTGGCAAAGTTACAGAAAATGGTCCTGCTATTGATGCTATGGAAGCAGCAGGATTCGATCAGATTCATGTCTATACTCCCCCTAATCCTTTTGAGCCCGACGACGCAAAAGAGTTCTCACAGCAAATTTGCCAGCCACTCGGTCCAGGAAAAGGTGGCTTAGATATCGAAGGGTGTGATGGAGACACATCAGCGCGCTCACTAGTGGGAATGGAAAAGCAAGCAGCTAAAAAAGCTGGCGTCGACGACCTCTCAGATGATGACGGCCTTCCAGCTCCGGGTGAGATGAACGACGAGCAAAAAGAAAAGGTGATCGCTGCGCTAGAAAAGCAAGGATTCTCTGCATCGGTTTCTGACTTGGAAGAATACCTTGAGACAATTAAGCCTCCTGGCGTTCGAGGTGGAGGAAAGCACGGCAAGGTACCGTGGGCAGCAGATCTTTTCGGAAAAGGCACGAACCCTACCGAAAAAATCACTGTTAAGGACTCCCACCACAGATCAGGCAAGGTGGTCGTTGAGAGATGGCAAAAACTGGCAGGAATCCTTAACGACTAATCCCTGCGCTGTAGGATTTAGTCATGTTAAAAAAGGCTATAGCAAACTTAGTACTCATTGCGTTTACCGTCTATTCGGTCACGCTACCAACAATTGCGTACGCTGACGATACACCCCCGCCGCAAGAAGAAAAAGTTGTAACAATTAAGCAGGGCGATCCCGCCCCGTTTACAGGCACACTTTTCAACACGACTGCTGCTGCTCGTCTCATGATTGATTTAGAGTTTACACAGCAGACATGTAAGGTTGAGACAGATAGGCAGTTAGGCCTCTTGAAGGCAGACTTACAACTTAAAATAGACCTATGTACTGCTCGAAACGAAGCCCTTACACTTCAGCTAACTGAAATTACTCAAATCAAGAACGATCAAATTGAATTCTTAGAAAATCAATTAAAGCCACAGCCTTGGTATAAGACAGCTGAGTTTGGTGTTGTAGTGGGTGTAATCCTCGGTGTTGCCATAACTGTGGGAGCTGGGTACGCATTAGGTCAAGTCAACCAGTAAAGGGCATTGTCTGCAGCATATTTAATGCTGTAAGATAATCTGGAGTGATTACACATGGAACACATAACTAAAAAGAACCTCCGGCTCATCATAGAAAACCTTTTGTTCGAAGATGCTCGACACGGTATGTATGATCAAGTCGGCCCTAGACTTGGCGATCCTGATAAAGAGGAAGAGGATAAAAATCTACCTGACGTAACGGTTCCCAATGATGTGCCTTTGCAGCCGTCCGAAATGATGGCACACCAGCTGGCGGATGAGAAGCCGCCTATAGAAGACGAGAACTATACACCCTCAAACGTAAAAGAGCTCGAGCGGTCGTCTGCCGCGCTAGCTTCACTTGTTCCTGATGACCAAGTGGAGTTTTTTTACAAGGAGATGCATCGTCTTGTTGACAAGGCATCCGAAAAACAGAACGCCCCAGATCAGAAGTCTAACCCGCTAGATGATGAAGAGAGCGAAGAGGCACCAATTGATGTCAAGAAGGGATCGACTGAAGAGGAAAAACTAAAAGGTGAATCCCGGATTCGAGAGGCTAGTTGGGATGATCCAGACCCAAGGTACCGCGAGCATAGCGACCAAGAATACGACGAAATGGGAATGTCCATTCTCCCTGACGAAGACTTCCCAGAATTTGAAGAAGCTGCTGAAGAGCTAGTTGCACAGACGCCCGAACAATCAGGGGAGGCAACATTTGAGCAACTAGCCGATGAGTTTGGATTTGCTGGAGCTCCTGGTGCTCGTCAGCACATTGAAGGAATTCTTAAAAGAATGAATTACTTCGGTACACAGCTTAAGAAGGCAGAAATTGCACAACTGATGGACCTTGCAGTAAATGAGTATATTGATGTTTTGTCAGATCCGAAAGTCGGCATGTTCGATGCAGAAGACGTCGAGGTGTTGAAGTCACAGCCCCAGTCTGTTAAGGAGCTTGACTCGTTTAGGTTTTTCTTTGTTGCTGCCTTTGTAATGCCAGGATTCCAGGCAGTGCAACGCGCCGGACGAAAGAAGCTTGAAGCACATCTCGAAAGTACAGGCGTTCCTAAAGAGCTCTGGCAAACAGTTATTAATCAAGCTACTGGTGGTGCAGAGAGAAATGCACAGAAGTTGGCGAAGAAGATCGGCAAAGTTTCGGCAAAATTAGGTATGTCCGAGGAAGAAGCACTTAAGCTTGGGTCTGATCTTGAGTCTTCGTTCTCAAGCCTTAAGAAGATGGCTGAGCCTGATTCCAATCTTATCGATCTTGCGGTCAATAGATGGAAGGGCATGAACAGAGGCAAGCAAATTCAAGTAGCTACGCAGTCAATGACCCAAACAGCTCAAGAGTTTGAAGAAATGGGTATTGACGTCGAAGACGACCAGAACGAATACATCAAGCAGCCAACTCGAAGAGGATTTGGGCCTGAAAAATCTAAGAGGCGATAATGGCCAAGCTGTTGACGGAAATGATGTCGTCCTACTTCGAGCCGGAGGCACCTATGAGAATTACTAGAGAGCTCCCGCCGGCTTTTCTTTCGAGCCCTGCTGAAAATGGGATGCCTATCGTCGCTGCAAAAAGCTCAGAATGGCGAAGGGTTACTGACCCGAATCGACTAATGAGAGAGTATGAGTTTGCTGAACCCGCAACTTATCACAACTTCATTCTAGAGATGGTTCATTATGAGCACGAGAAGGGTCATTTTGCAAAGATAACGGCTGACTATCCTAAAGTAATAATCGAGGTCTACACACACGAAGTTAACGACATAACAGAGCTCGATTTAGAATATGCGAAGGAAGCTGATCAGATAAGAGCTGATGTAGCATATTACAGAGAGGACTAAGCATGAGTGCTGAAGAAGACAAGTTTCATGAAGAGTGGCAGCGTGCCCTAAACAACCCAGACAACATGATCGTGAGTGATTCGCTAATATCCAGGCTCGGGGGAGATGATCTGCAAGAAGAGACACCCACTGACTCATTTTTGCAATGCACAATTATGAGTGACGACGGTCAGGTGATATCGGGAAGGACAGCGTCTTTTGAGCAAACAAGCACACAGTCATTTGTGGCATTTGAAACAACACACGCGACTGCAAATACAATGCTTCGGTTTGGTGTGCTGGAGAGAGTTCTGTTTTCTTTGCCAGGTGCTGACGAAGAGATCACATGGGCAATTAGCGAGGGTGATGATGTCTCCAGAAAGACAGAGTTCTTCGCTCAGAACGATGCCCTTATCACGATAACGATTACTAAGCAGAAAGAGACTCGTGACCCGAATAGTTATACAATAACAATGGAGGATCCAACGCTATGAGCAAAAAGACAGAAGATCAGCAGACGTTCCAGTTTGACAAGTTTATGAAAGATCTAGAGAAGCGAACAGAAAAGCGTGACACTAGAGTTAAAGAGCTTGCCGAAGCAGAAGAAGTAACTGCAAATCGCCGCCGCGCAGCACAAAACAGAGAAGACTGGCGACAGAGAGTACGCTGGACACGGAAGTAAAAGTGGCAAGAAAAAAAGACATCTTGGAAGATCTAGATTCGATCATAAGAGAGGCGACTCTGTCTTCTTTTAGCGAGCTTTTGTCTCCATTGTTAGAAGACGAGCGTAAAAAGCAAGATGATATGGCCAGCAGGACAAAATCTCTGGACGCAGCTGATAAGTCAGAAGATATTGACGAAGCAGAAGACGAAGGCGACGATGAAGACAAAAGCAAGCAGAAGGCCGTAGCAGCTGCAACTGGTAAAAAAGCAGAAGAGGAGGCTGAAGCGGTCGTTCCTTCTGCAGAAGATATCGCTAACGCTGACGTTGAGCACATTGTCAATATGCTGAATATGCTCCGCAGCGGCAAGTCTACCAAAGACAAAGAGGTCCAAAAAGACCTGGCTGACTATTTTGACGGGCTAGATGCGGGTGAAAAGCAAGCACTTTACATCATGATGAGTGGCCTGACACAGATTATGACAGCAGATGTGCCAGGAGACGAAGCGCCAGATCCGACTTCTGTAGGAATTAAAATTCAAGCTAAAAAGAAGGATCGCGACGCTGAAGTCTCTCAGCCTGCTCAAAAAGCTGCTGCTGCTGCAGATCCTAAAAAGGATGACGGAACTCCAAGCGCAAAACCCTCTAAAGACAACGACGACCTACCAATTCAAATTGGAGAGGTTGCTGATAAGTCAAGGGTCCGCGCACGCTATCAGCTTCTGGGGAGAAAGTAATGAGTAGAGTATTGACAGAGGCTCACTTGAGAAAGATAATTCTACAAGAGATGCACGAAGAGTCAGGGGGCAAAGAGCATCGATGCTTTGGCGGCGACATGGTACCTTTCGGATCACCAGATTGCATCGCAGACCTCGAAATGAGAATTGATGATGCTACACACCAGAGAAATGGGTGTGCTACGAGAACTGACTCTAGAGACTACTACAACGGATTACTAAAAGTTTTGCGACGTGACCTAAGGTCCGCCAATAAAGAAGGGCAGATCATGCACCCGACTGTCGAGGAAGAACCTGCACTAGCGGATCCTCTGGCTGACGATGAAGAGGCAAGCTTAGAAGATTTAATAATCAACGCCCTGTAAATCTATGACTTGCAGACTATAATTAGTTTACGCAAAAGGAGAGAAACATGGGCGGAGTAGCTGGACACCTTAGCCACCTTCACGAAAATTTAGATTTCACATTTGGCGAGATCAGAAGCATTCTTCGGGATGTAGCATCTGCAAACATCGAAGTCGTTGAAAAGGTCGATGGGCAGAATCTGTTTTTTACTTACAGAGATGGCGCCTTAATGACTGCCCGGAACGCCGGCGATGTTAAAAAAGGTGGGATGACTCCCGAAGAGTTTGCTGGCAAGTGGAAAGGACACCCGGCTGAAGACGCCTTCATGAATGGGTTCAAGGCCATCACGCGTGCAGTTGAAAGAATGTCCGATCAGGACAAGGCTGATGTGTTCGCGAACGGTGGGAATTATATTAATGCCGAGATCATGTACGTGGGAAACCCAAACATTATTCAGTACGGTGCAAACAATGTCGTTCTCCATAATCTACAGAATTTCGATGGCCCAGAACCAAGAGTAGAATCACAAGGGCCTTTCAAACAGTTAGTGCAGGCTGTTGAAGATATCGAAGGTGAACTAGACGCCGAGGGCTGGAGAGTATCAGGTCCGCAGATTGTTGAGCTTCAGGACATATCTCAGGGTGAGCACCTTGCTGTGCTAGAAGACGGACTGTCATCTTTTGGGATGTCAGATGATGCCACGATCGGTGATTTTGTTGCAGAAAAGCTCAGACAGGGAGAAGTCGGCAATATTCCAATCCCTGTGGTCAAACAAGAGGAACTCATAAACATAATCATTGGCAAAGAATCTGCCCCTTCGTATAGTGATTTCAAGAAGTCTATTCCCAAAGATGTCCACAAAACAGTTAGCGCCTTGGCAACCAAGACCAACTCCAAAAAGACAATCGCGCGTACCACAGCTCCAATTGAGCGAGTGATTAGCGACTTTGCTATTGAAGTGATGCGAGGCATGAAGTCATTCTTCCAGGCGGGTGACAGCGACGCAGAGATTTCACGAATGAAAGAAGAGCTTCAGGCATCAATCTCTGCAATTGAGTCCGCACAAGGCTCCGACGCTGAAGCTCTGGGGGATATGCTGGCAGCACAAATGGAAAAACTGGGTGATATCGAAAATGTTGCCTCTGATATGGAAGGGATCGTATTTGAACATCCACCTGGAAGTGGTAAGCTCTATAAGCTCACTGGGTCTTTTGCGATGGCGAACCAGATTATTGGTCGCGCCCGTAGAATGGGACCATCTAAAAAGGATGAAGCGCTGATTAGAGAATATTTAAGGTATGCACTACCATTCGTGACGGGTTAGATATGAGCAACAAAATCTTAAAAGAGCTAGTTGGCCTCCTTGTTGAAGCTGAAATTATTAAGGTAGGCGGCAAAAAGTTCGCGCTAAATGACAGACAAGTAGACGGGTTAGTTGATTACCTTGAAACAGCAACCCGAGAAGGCGTAGATGAGCTTGGTGTCTACGAGGAGAAGGTTGCAGATGCAGGAGATCCTGACACAATATACAAATACCTGGTTCAAGCTCTAGAAGAAGAAGATCCTGGCAAGGTGACACAATTTAAGCAGCTAGTTGATGGAGACTGGTCTGCGTTAGCTAGAAAAGACGGCGGTATTTTAGACGCTCTAAAAATTCTTGCAATGCAAGAAGCTTCTGAAGAAAGCCCGGGCGACGGTCTGGAAAAACTGATAAGCGCGATGTTCAGCCAATCAGGTGTAGGCCCTGGTGAATTGACAACCCCTGCATTTCTTGATCCGCTGTTTGATGTTTACGAGCCGGGCCGTGCAAACACTATGGGCCGCGGCGAGGTTCTTCTTGCCTTTAGCTACGCCGACGCCGGCGGCGATCCAGGGGGCGAATACGACGTTACTCTTGAGGGTACGCCGTATCACGTAAAAGACTTGAGAGGAGATGCCGAAGGCAGGTCTGACAAGGATGTGCCCCTTGGTAAAAACGCAGCATGGGACAAAAGCTTGTTTCCTTTTAATGTTCTCAAAGAGGGCGGTGCCAATGTCGGTGAGCTTTCGTTGCAAGGCATGGAAAAAGCATGGCCTACTATGCAAAAGTTCTATGAAGATCCAGAGAAGGCTGCTTCTGTAGGTTTTACAGGCGACGCCGCAAATCCCCAGCAAGTAGCAGAACATTTTCAAGCTAGCATGGATAAGGTCTTGAGGGAATCTGATGCTTTTAAGGGAACCGGTGGCAATGCAGGAGGCGTTATTTTTGCTGCAGGTAGAAAGATGTACTTAGTCCCGCCTGAAGATCTTCACTTTAGTAGAACGTCGCAGTCAGCTATTCGTGTAGCACCGGGAGATAGCGTTCCTTTTGGCACATCAACTGAGAACCTTATGCCCTATAGAGCTGCTATGGCTCAAGTAAAAAAAGAGGCGATTGCAAATATACTTGACGATACATCAGAAATGACGTTAGAGGACATTGTTGCATCAAGAAATTACTGGGAAGATGCCACTGAAAAAACTATTAATGCTGTCCTTAAGCGACTCAGAGAACTAGATCCAGATCCAAAGCAACCGCAGGGATTTAAGTGGCCTAATAAGTCTGCAAATAAATTACCAAAACTAACTTCAATTCAAAAATACTTGGATGCTCTTCCACCAACACAAGAATTACAGGCTGCGCACCACAAGCCCAGCGGAAATCTTTTTGTAGAGAGCTGCATTCGCAAATGCATCATTAAGAACGCCTACAGGAAAGAGGCAAAGATCCTGAGAGAAAATGCCAATCAGATTGTGCGCGCTCAGAATAAAGCTAAACCGGCGATTCGGAGACTCATCCATGAGTCTCTTTCTGCACAAGACAAAGATCAGGTAAAGCAGCTAGCTGGAAAAGTCGTTGACGAGAAATGGAAGAAAGAATTAGAGGACAAGGTCGAGGCTCTGCTAGAGAAGCAAGCGCGAAACTTCTTCAATAATGACCATTTCTACAAGGCAGTCGCTGATGTCTGGAAGCAGCTGATGAGGGTCTACGCCCAAGATCAGTATCAATATGCACGACGATACACCAGATACGATGTCCCGCTGGCAAAATATCGTCCGTAATTAATTGACAAGTCGATCGTAAGCAGGGATCTCTAGCGTCGCATCTGGATCAGCCCACTCAAAATCTATTGGTGTGTCGTTATTAACTCGTGTCACTACCTGAATCGGGTGATCTATCTCTTCTTGATAAGACTTTTCAATGATAGATCTCAAGCGCCGATTTTCAATCAGCGCGCCCACACTAATCCCCATTGCGAATAGTGCAAGTGACACGGCACATATGAGAAATGTTTCTAGCATACGTTTAAGTATGACAAAGCATCAATCAGCGGTCCTGGGAGATCCAGAATGGCCTCTCTGATGTACTCTCGTTAGTCAACCATATATTCGGTTGTGTGATTGTTTAAGATGTCTCTAAAGTTAATTCTGAGGACTTCTTAGTTATCTGCCGGTATCGCCAGTATCACCGGTGTCATCGGGGGTCTCGTCTATCACGTACCCGATGTCGACATGTTCTCCGCCGCCTGGTATAACTGTAAAAACGACGCTATTAATAGAAGGATCGTAGATCCAGTCCCAATTGAGTTGTCCGTCTATAAATACTCGGATCGTTGGGGCTACTGGGATGTGTGTTAAGGGCCATTCTTCATGAGGTTCGATTTGCACGCTAGCGTCTGTAACACCCGGCGACCAGTCATCACTACAGATGTCCACAATGATACCTGAAAAATAGTTGGTAGCTTCCATGTAACGATGGCCGATGTTGATGACCGACGGAGGTGATGCACATACTGAGTCTACTTGTTCTACGTTTATGATACTAGACACGTAGCTGGAACCGCCTCGTTGCATCCCGTACCATGCGGTAAAGTCCGAAACAAGAGGGAAGTGGTCATCGCTTTGGTCCTCTTCATCTGACACAAAGACAACTAGAAGTGCAGCATCCGGTCGCATCCAAGTTGAAGAGTATGGGTTGTTAGTGATGTACTCGTAAGCAGCATCAAACCCTTCTTCTCTGTGACCACGACCCATTGCAGCGTACATTGCTTCTGCGTCTGCTATGTCGTCGCCAGGAACTAATGGAAACTGAGCTTCCACTGCAGCTTTGTCTGGATCGTTAGATATCATCGCCAGACGCCAACCAGAAGGAGGCAACGCGTTAAGCATTGCTTCGATGCCGGACAAAAGTGCTTCGTCGTAAGTGTTCATTGAGCCAGAGGTGTCAATGACCCATAAAATATCTACGCCGTCTACTGAGCGTGGCTGTGTAAAAGAGTCAACCCATACTTCAGCATCTTCCTGGTCTGTAGGGACTTCTGTTTCTATGTAGACTGGAACTTCGGACGGAACCTCAACAAACGTTTCTTTTTCATAAACTAAATAGTTTTCAGAGTGACAGCTAGTCAATAGAGCTAGCGCAAAAGTTGCAACGATTGCTCGGTGGAGTTTCATTTCATCGGCCCAAAGTATCCTCAATTGCTGCCAAGATCAATTCGCTGCTCCAACCGCGGAGCCCCCAAATTATATTCATATCTTGGTCGACTAAAATAAACATAGGCCAGCTTTGAACTGGATACCCATCTTCACCTGTCGTATCAATTATGCTTCTGTCTGCCATCAAGACTGGCGCAGTTGTGATACCATAGGTGTTTGCCCACAACTGAACTTCATCTAAACTAACATCACCTCCACTGAGGTCGTCGACTAACAGAGTGACCCAAATAAAACCGTCCGGCCCATATTGGTCTTGAACGTTTTGTACGTCCATCGCCGATATTTGGCAGTAGCTGCACCACATTGTAGAAAAGTCGAGAAGAATGACTTGGCCGTAGTTGTCGTACAGGTTCCATTCATCTCCATTTTGGTCTACAAATGTGAAGTCACAAGGTCGATCACCAACCTTGCCACCGCAATCTGTCCATGTAATAGGATTCGATGTGTCCGATGCATCAGGCTCTGTGGCACTATCGTCGTCGTTGACGTAGGCTGAGCAGCCTGTAAAGAACATCAAACAAATTAAAAATACAAAATTGCTAACTTGCCGAAGGAAGGGCATAGAGAGGGGTCCTCCATTTTTAAGTATGCCCTTGAGAGTAACTCCCTCGTAAATTATGACAAAATTGTTCTAATGTAGGATCGCAGAACTTTCTCGTTTTGCGCTTTCTTTGTCAAGATATTGAAGATGTTCTGCCCGTTAACACCTGCTGGCATGGCGGCGCTAAACCCCTCGAAGTCACCTCGGTCTAGCATGTCACGAACTTTAGTTCCACTGATGTTCGGTGTTCCTTCCCCGCGTGTAAATCCGCTAGGGTCTTCCTCTGCAGCTAGTAGACATTGCCCGCTGGCACGCAGCTCACCGCAATACTTCTTAAGATTAGACTCTGGGTAGTTTTGAGCGGTGTCAACTGGGTCTGAGTAGACGACGTACGTGTCAGGACTACCTGAGTCGCTAGCCATGCCAAGAGTTTCGTACACCTTTCTTACTGGTGATCCGCCGTATTGGATTTCAACGTTGCCAGGCATGATGCCTTCTAGCTCTTCTCGCCAGATCCGAGACATGTCAGCACCGTCAATTGGGAACTCTCCCTTTCGATGTCTATTTGATGTTGATACAAACAGTATCACTTTATCATTTTCTGACGCAGCCTTTGTCACAAGCGAGTGATGCCCAGCGTGATAAGGTTTTGCAGAAACTGGTACTAAACCGATTTTCATTGACGCCTCCACGGATATATTTAATCTGTAGCATTAAATATGTACATACGATTGTAGGTGTAAATTCATGTCAACACAATTTGATGAAGAGCAACAAATAAGGCGAGTGATTCGAAAGATTCTCGCTGAGAACAGTCAGCCGCTGATTATTAAAGAGGAGGCAAACCTGTACTCCACATTTGTGGCCCCATTTGTAGATGTAGGGATGGCATTTAGCTTAGCCGGAAAAGATATTCTAAATGTCTTGCGGTTGCAGTTTGACGTTTTGACAACCCTTTCACCCAAAAAGCAGAAGGCCGCTATGGAAGCTTACGACCAGCGAAAAGCTGAAATTGGTAAGGGGTGGGAAAAAATCGAAGCACGAAATGATGCAGCTCTTTCAGATCATGCTGCACCCTTGGCGTTTATGCTCGCGCCACAGCTGGCCATCGGCGCGGCATTTGGAAAAGCGGGTGCAAAGGCAGTGCCGGGTGTTATTAACTACTTGGACGACGGAGGCTGGAGAATCCCTCTAGCAGGAATGATTCCGGGTGTACAATACGACTCAATGTCTGATGAAAAAGGTGCTTCAGGCGGAATTCGAGGAACCCAGAAAAAGTCATCATCTAGTGACCGAGGCGGACTTATTTCAGGAATTAAGAATACTGCCAAAGAAATGGCGGATCTATTCTTTATTACACACTACGCCCCTCCCGGTCCAATTATGACAGAGGCTCCTAAAAAGACAGACAAACCAGGGCCTCCATGGGGAATCGAAGGATATGAAGAAAAAGCCGAGGAGATGAAACCCCTCACAAAAGATCAATTCGACAAAGAGCTAGAAAAGTATTTAGAAGAGACAGGTATCCTAAAAGCGCTAGAGAAACAAGCAGCCGATTTCATTAAAGGAAAGAAAGCACACATCGATGAGCTTATGGAGTCAGGAGAGCAGCAGCTTGCAATAATTCAGGCACTCGGGATGGCCACCACGCTCGAAGATTTTGGAGTCGCGCTAGAAGAAGCAAAGAGTGTAGGGTTAGAAGTCGGTGACACAGCCTCAGTTGCACCTGCCATAGAAGAAGAGGCGAAAAAGCTGATTGAGGAAGAGGAATTTCTGGAGGGAGTACGCAAGCAGAAAAACCTGAAGCCAGATGATGAAATTTCAGAGGAAGACCTTTTGGAAGTTGCGAACGACTTTGTGTTTATGGAGGCAAAGAAAGACATTCAGGCTCAGTTGGAAGAAGGTTTGCCGAAGCTTAAAGAGCAGCTAATTGAAGCGATCATGTATGATGTGCCAGAAAAGGGCGAGGAAAATTTTAAGAGAATAAGTCAGTCTCCCGCTGGCAAAGAATACTTTAAGATGATTGAGGACGCTGTTAAGCAGGTTGAGGATTACAAGATCGAAGCTTAGTGTTATATTTGTCCAAAAGCATATTGTTTGATTTGGAGGAATAACAAGTGCAGGAAAAAAATTCAATGATGTGGGTGCCTGAGATTTGCTACGAAGAAGTCGAAGACGGCATGACGTCCAATATTCCGTTCATCAATGTCCCCGACGATAAGACAATGCCGGGTGTGATTTTTATCTTTGAGTCAAGAGAGACTGGAGAGTTTGAGCCCGGGCCAGAAGGGGAAGATCTGCCTGTAACTGAACTGGATCTACACCAGTATGCTAACATGTCGCATCTAAAAGAGCGCTTACCGCTTAGTGTTTTCGATCAAGTAAGAACAGCCCTAGGGCTTGAGCCCCTTAAAGACGCGACTGAAAAGGGCCAGAAAATTACGCAAAATGTGAGAGACAATCTGTCTTAGCGCCGGCGCTTCTGAACTAGCTGGTAGACATTGCTAGCAGGATCAGCGTCACAAAACTCTGCGTCGATAGTATCCACAGGCTTATTTGTGACAATTCTTCCGTGCCGATTGTAAGTTTTGACGTCGTCCTTCGCGTCGAATTCGTTGCTGACAAATGATACGTTTGCCATTTGCTTCACCAGAACACCGTTGCTAGTGATAGCATACTTTGAGCAATGTCCAAGACGGCCCCGCTCAGTAATATACGCTACGTTGGTGCCATTCCCATATTTTGGGTAGAACTTGCCGCCGGAAAGTGTCTCTTTGATTGTGATGATACCCAACCCCTTTACCTTCCACCTCTGGCCAGGCAAGACAGATGCCGAGTAGTTGTTTTCAGATGATATCCAAAGAAACGCAAGACACGTACCAGCAATGCCAAATAGCACTCCGAATATTACTGTTAAAAAAGGCGTCATAGATTCTCCTTTGATTTGTAAATTTTCCCTCTGCGAGGTATTATTGTTAGTGGTAATTGTTTCCCCACACATGAGGTAAATATGACGTACATTAATCGATCCATGGCAAAGAACGCGCTCAGTAAGATGAAAGGATTTCACGAAGGCATCGTGGGACTGTACAAAGAGTATGATATGGACCTTCTAGAAAACTTAGGCCGGCGCAACATTGTAATGTCACAAACTCAAGAAAAGTTTTTTGCTCAAGAGCTATCAAAGAAGTACGGCGGTGTCTCCGAAGACGGCCGAACAGGGCAGCCCGATATCGTAATTGGTGAGTTAGGCAAAGAGCTAGAATGCAAACTTACTAGTCGTCACAAGTCAGGCGCAATCAGTTTCCAGTCAGACTATGAGACGCTGGCAAAGAAAGGATCGCTTGATTATTTGTATGTTGTGGCCGACCAGGAATTTGAAAGCTTTGGCGTATTTCTATTTGAAGGGCTCACAGTTGACGACTTCAGGCCTCTATCTACTGGTGCACGAGGAAAAGTTGCGCTGTATAAACATAAAGCTATGAAGAAATGTAAGCCCCTTCTAGGGTCATTTGAAGACATTAATCAGAAGAATTTAGAAAAGATAAGGGCGAAAATGTCTGACCCAACAACACCGGCGTACGTTAAAAAGAAGCTCCACAACAGCGAAGAGTACTGGACCAACACACCGACGAAATACTCAGTTCATCTGGAAAAGGTTGTGTGATCTGCATATTTAAGCTGTAAGGAGTAATGAACTATGAAACTCAACGCAGATAGACTAGCAGTTCTTTCCGGCCTCGCCGATGAATCCAACGACAAACCTATTAACGAAAGTGCTGAATTAAAGGCGCTTCTAGAATCTGAAAACGAAGATCTCCAGAAGCTTCGTGACATTATTCGTGAAGAGGTAAGTGCTGTGATGAATCAGCTTGCAGCTAAGAAAACAGAGCGCAACTTCTCGAATGCAGTCAAAAATAAGTCTGTTGCTTCTGCTTACGGGTATGATCCTACTTACGACGATGCAAAGTCTGCAGGATCCCCGCATAATCCGAACAGCCCTTCTGCAGGACTCTTTACGGGCATAGGATTTAAGAGCTTCCAAAAATAATTTTTCCTGAACACTTATAAGGCCACCTGGTATACTATTGAGTATGAGGTGGCTTTATGTATGAAGTAGGACAAGTTGTATTTGTAATTTCGGACAAGCACAAAAAAGTGCTTCCTGTGCGCGTTGTTGAGCAAGTGGTCCGCCGGACTCTCGATGGGGAGTCTGTTGAATATAAAGTAAGTGGCGGCGACCCGGCGAAGCAGACTTACACTCTAAGTTCCATAGGCACGAACCACTTTAGCAGCGCAGAAGATGTTAAAAATTACATGTGTGAAAACGCAACTTCGACCATTAATGAAATAGTAAGCTCTGCTCTAAAGGTGGCACAAACAAGATACGGTTACCAGGAATCACTTGACGGGTTTGTGTTGCCTGAGCCTCCTCAAACACCGGCGGATCCAGCTAACATATTCGTAGATCCTGAATCAGACAACTCCGGAAGTACTGAGAGGACTCGTGTAAAGTTGCCTGATGGGACGTATGCGAGTGTAAATGTCTCCATTCCTGGGTTATAATACTACTATACAAAGGAGATAACATGAAAGTGCTGCTAGTCGACGGCTATAACATGCTCTATAGAGCACGCTCTGGATGGGCCAAAGGTGACAACCCAATTGTCTACACGTTCTTCAGAAGCTTTCGTGCTGCTGTCAACAAGTTTAAGCCAGACCGTGTGTATTTTGTGCTAGAGGGCAAGCCTATTAAACGCTTGGCTATGATGAAAGAGTACAAGGCCCAACGCGTCTATCATGACAAGGACGACTTTCACAGGCAAAAGCGCCTTGTAATCAAGACACTTAAGGAAATGCTACCTGTTCATGTTGTCCGGCATCCTTACTACGAGTGTGACGATGTACTGGCCGAGCTAGCATCAGTCACACATAAGAACGATGAGTGCATCGTTGTGTCGTCTGATACTGACTTTTACCAGCTGCTACAGACACACGAGTCACTTAAGCTCTATAACCCTATTCGCAAAAAGTTTATTGAGCCACCCGAGTGTGACTACGTCTCTTGGAAAGCTCTGCGAGGTGATAATTCTGACAACATCGAAGGGTTTAGGGGCATCGGAGACAAGAGAGCAGCTGCCCTATTAGAAAATACGACATCCTTGCAAGAGTTTCTATCGCAAGGTGACAATCAAGAAAAGTTCGACAAAAACTGTGAAATGATTAGATTTCACGATCTCGGCACGGACCTGGAAGATATTGAGCGTAGCGCCGTCGACTTCAAATCTGACATGCTGAAGGAGACTTTTAATAACATGGAGTTCTTTTCAATTACTAACGATAAGTTCTGGCCAAAGTTTGTAGAAACATTCGATAATCTATCATAGCGCATTTACTGTGCAAGAATTGTGTTTATATTTTTATCAGTCTACAAACTAAGGAGAAGTCATGGAACAAGTTGTTTCAATAAGAGATCTTGAGCGGCTTAGAGCAGCCGGTATCATAACAGAGCAAGAGACTGCTTATGTTGTTGGTGACCAAATTGTTGCAGAAAACTTGCTAAGCAGAGAGCGTCGCATCGTGCAGGCTCCCGGCCTAATGCTTGAGTCTAGAAAAGGACTGTTGAAGGGATAATGAGCACATACAAAACATTGGCGTTCGGTGACGACGCCCGAGATAAGATAGCAGCTGGAGTCGACACATTGGCTTCTGCTGTTAAAGTTACGATGGGCCCAAGTGGTCAGAATGTCGTTATTGAGCGGCCGGGCCAACCTCCGCACTTGACAAAAGATGGCGTCACCGTCGCGCATGCGATAAATCTTAGTGATCGATTTATGAACCTTGGTGCACAGATGGTCAAAGAGGCAGCACAGAGAGCTGCTGAGATTGCAGGAGACGGCACCACTACAGCAACTGTCTTGGCCCAATCAATGTACAGTAATGGGCTGCGCATGGTTGCTGCTGGATTTGATCCTACTGAACTCTGCCGAGGAATGGCCGACGCTTCTAGAGAGGTTGAGAAGCAGATTGACCTTTTAGCCACCCCCATTGTTGGTGATGAAGACATCGTGCATGTTGGTACGATATCTGCGAATGGCGACATGTCTATTGGCGCACTTTTGTGCGATGCTGTAAATGCAGTGGGTGAAGATGGCTCTATTGCTGTTGAAGAAGCAAAAGGGTTTGAGACGTCCCTCGACATTGTTGAAGGTACACAAATTGAAAGAGGGTACTTGTCACCCTATTTTGTCACAAATCAAGATAGAATGACAGTCGAGCTTTCAAACCCGTTCGTGCTCCTAATAAACAAAAAGATTTCGTCACTTAAGGAAATACTTCCCGTTTTAGAGAGAGTGCACGAAGAGCAGCGCCCAATATTGATTGTTGCGGACGACGTCGAGGGCGAAGCACTGCAGGGGCTCGTAGTTAATCGCTTGAAAGGGACACTGCAGGTTTGTGCAATTCGCGCGCCCGAATTCGGAAACGCAAGAATGAAAGCTTTCTCAGACTTGGGTCTTCTGCTGAGCTGTAAAGTATATACAGCTGCAGACTTTTCTGCTAAAGATCCAATAAATCCGGATGAGATGGGCACGTGTAAAAAGTGCACTATTACGGGCGGATCAACTCTTATCATTGCAGGTGATTCAAGCAAGACAGAAGTTGAGGAAAGAGTAAGATCACTTCGAAGCCAGCTAGAAGAACCCACTCTTTCTGACCCAGAGCGAGAGGCGATTAGTCGCAGGATCTCGAGACTTTCAGGTGGAATTGCAGTCATCAGGGTTGGGGGTGCAACTGAAGTTGAATTACGAGAAAGAAAAGATCGAGTTGAAGATGCACTTTGTGCAACACAAGCTGCCATCGAAGGAGGCGTCGTCCCTGGGGGCGGTGTCGCCCTTGTTCGGTCCGTAAAACATTTAGATCCGCTTGAACAAAAGGGAAATGAAGATTATAATTGTGGTGTTAGGATCGTCAAGGAGGCATGTTTGGACCCGCTTAGGCAAATTGTTGCAAATACAGGCGGCGCACCAGAAGTTGTGCTTGAGAAGGTCTCTAGGGCAAAAGGCTCTAAAGGGTACGACGCCAGAAATGAAGCGTACGTTGACATGCTAGAAAAAGGTATCATCGACCCAGCAAAAGTTGTAAAGTCTGCAGTTCACCATGCGTCCAGCGCGGCAAGAAATCTACTTTCAGTGGGTTGTGCAATGATCCAGGATGATGCAGAAGTAATTGACGAAAAAAGTGCACTTTTATCAAGACTCTAGTGCAAAACCTCAAAATTTATGGTATAATATGATTATGGAAAACACGGCAAGGAGGAGACATAAGCTAAATTGACCGACTCAGAGTACTAACTGAATTTAAGTGTAGCAAGAAAAATCTGGTAACAACACATACGGAGAAAAAAATGTCTAACCAGGAAAAGGTAAATTACACGCGTGAGGTTCTTATGAAGATGAATGATAATCAACTTAACGAGATGATCACACATCTCAAAAACAAAATCGAAGCCGGTCGCAAGGCAGGCCAAAGCATGAAAGAAGACGAAGTAGAGTTTTGCTATTTGCAAGACGAATATTTCCGACGAGCTCGGTGGAATAAGCGGTCAAACGATCGTCCTCGCCGCGGCCGCGCTGAGGCTGCTCGCCCCCGTCGAAATTTCAACAACAACAACCGATAATAACCAAGGAGGTCGCAATGAGCGATACATTACAACAGTTCTTTAAGCAAGTCGGCAAAACTGATCTACTCACTCGTGAGCAGGAGGTGGAGCTGGCCAGGCTTATTGAGGCAGGAAACGAAGACGCAAGAAACCACATGATTCAAGCCAATCTTCGCCTGGCTATCAGCATAGCAAAGAAGTATCAGAATCGTGGTTGCGACCTCGCTGACCTTATTCAGGAGTCCAGTATTGGCTTGATGAAGGCAGTCGATAGATTTGATTGGCGAAAAGGATTTAAGTTTAGCACTTACGCCTGCTGGTGGATTAAGCAAGCAGTCAGGCGTCATATCGCTTCCCACTCAAGCTCTATTCGGCTGCCTTCATACGCCAAGAATATGATGTGGAAGATTCGACAGACTTCTGAGGAATACGAAGAGGAGTTTGGTCAGCCTCCTACAAAAGCAGAGCTAGCTGACTTACTGGGTGTGTCTGAGGATACTCTGACCGCGGTCACAGCGTGCTCGTCATACCCGATATCAATTGACAAGCCCATCAGATACAGTTCAGGTGACACAAGCCGGACTCTGGGTGACATCATCCCGGATGAAGACTTTCCTGACATGGACATGGAGCTTGACAAGCAAAAAATTGTAGAGGTCGTGCGAAATGCGTTGACTTCACTGAACGAGCGCGAAGAAAAGATTATGCGCTTGCGATTTGGTATTGTCGACAGCGACACAGACCACGAAAAGTTTCCGATCACTCAAGGACAAGCAATTAAACTAGTATCAAACGGAGGAGTCTAATCATGAGTATGCCAAAAGGTCACAAAAGCAAGCACGGATATGCAACCATTTCTTCTGTCGAGGGCGGCATGGACTATCGTACCATTGCCGAAACCATGACAAAAGATGGTCACAAGATGAATCATGCTACAGCGCGCAATGTCTTTCTCAAAGCGATGAAAAAGATCGCCGCACCTGTACATGATTTGTTCGATATGTCTATGGACGACGACGACTTGATTCGAACTGCAAAGGATCCGAGGTTCCAAGAGAGCATTATCGAGATCATCGAAGACCACTCAGACATTAAGCTATAGGAGATAAAATGTCAAAGCCAAAACTAACATGGCACTTTTATTCATCGCGCCGAAGAGGTCTTTCTGTTGAAAAATACGTCGAGACTAATAAGATAAAGTCCCTAGACGAGCTTCGTGAGAGCTTGCGCCAGAAAGATGTCCAGCTACCTGATGAGGAACTGCTGAAAGACTTGTTTAAGCCTGAGTGGACAGGGAAGTACCCAGCAAAGGAACAAGAGGTGCAGCCATCGACAAAGACAACCACTAAGGGCAAACGAAATGCTAAGTCAAGTAAATCTAGCGCACAGCGAAAGAGAAAGACGACCAAGTCGGAAAAGAAATCCACGTACTTACAGGCGGCCTATGAGACAGGAAGCCAGGATGATGAAACCGATGCGGAATCTGGAACCTAACATACTGGTAGAGTTAAGATCTGGCAAATACCCTCTAGTTGATTCCGACGGCCTTAACTATTTGAATGTCCCACGCGGAAAAAAGGGGCTATTGCTAGAGACTGTTGGACGCTCTCCCAAGAACAGTAGAGCATGGCACGTTCTTGTTGAAGGAAACGTGGTTCTGGTGTGGGACGAGCACATTGGGGAGCCCTCCAAATGATATCACCAAATGTAAGAAGGTGGTTTTGGGGCGTCTGTATTGCAATAAATTCGCTAATGATTTTGTTCAATATGTCTATGACGTTTTATGATTGGGCTGTTGTTAACTTCCTATCCGCACTTTGCTGCTGGGTAGGGTATTTTATCGCTGACAATGATTACAAAAAGGAGAATGAGAATGGCAACAAAGGAAGTAGTGGTAGAGCTGGTTGAGAAGCTTCTGACCCTGGAAAATGAGGTAAAGCTCTTGGGCGAAGAAAAGAAGAATCTCTTGGCTTCATACAAAGACAAGCTTGATGTAAAAGCCTTTCAGGCTGCGCTTCGTATTGCAAAGATTAAGGGAAAGCTGCGTGATACTTCTGAGGTGGAGTTTGACAACATCCTTCTTACCGTGGAAGACAAGCTTACTATTGACTGGATAGACTAGTCATGGCGAATAGAACAATCCTGCAATACCCCAACCCACTTCTCAAGAAGAAGTCGGTGCCAGTTGAGTCTTTTGACAACTCTTTTGCTCAAGAAGTGAAAGACTTGATTGACACCTTGGAGGTAAACCGAGGGGCAGGTCTGGCTGCTCCTCAAGTGGGTATTCATAAAAGGTTTCTTCTGCTCAACCCTTCAGCTTTTGATCAAGAAAATCCAGACCCTTTTGAATTTAACGAAAAGTTTATGCTGGTTGTCAATCCAGAGATGGAGCTAAGTGAAGAAAAAATTAACTGGCCTGAAGCATGCCTTTCTGTTAGAGAAGAGCCCATGCAAGTTGTTAGGTCTAGATACGTTAAGCTCAAGTACCAGAACTTAGATGGTGATATAAAGCTGCTAGACTTAGAGTGGCCGCTGAGCGCAGCGCTACAGCATGAGTATGATCATTTGGACGGAATGCTCTACATAGACCGCATCTCGAATTTGGCGAAAAATAGGTTGGCCAAAGCTCGTCATAAGCGAGAAAAAGAGAAGAAGGCACTTCGAGAAAAAGCGAAAGAAGAAGATATCTTAGAGTATCAAGGCCCAGCAGCGTTAAGGAAGTACAAGATGGAAAAGGCAGGTAAGCGCCTTAGCCAGATTGTCCAGAAGAAAAAGAAAAAAAGGTCGCTGTCAAAAGCGTCGAAGAAGAAGAATCGACGTAAGTAGTCTGGGGGTCATAGCTCGTGAAAAAAGACTACTATGCAGTGCTAGGCGTTGCAAAAAGTGCCACACAAGACGAGATAAAGAAGGCATACAGAAAGCTAGCACTCAAGTGGCACCCAGACAAAAACCCAGACAATACTGCTGCTGAAGACAAATTCAAAGAGGCGTCAGAAGCCTACTCTGTACTAAGTGATGAACAGAAGCGGGCTGAATACGACGCATACGGTCATCATGGACCGTCTTCAGGTGTAGGGCCAGATGGGTGGGACCCATTTGCCGGATTTAGAAGTCACTTTGGCTCTGATATTTTTGAAGAGTTTTTTGGCCGCCGGCACACTGCTAGCAGGTCCAGAAGTCAGCACCGGTCTGAACCTCGTGGATCAGATATTATGATCAACATGAATTTGTCCTTCATGAACTCAGTCAAGGGTGACACACGAGACATTGTTGTGGACCGATTTGCAAAATGTGAGCCTTGCAAGGGAGAGGGCGGCACTGGTATTGCACCATGTGGCACATGTCATGGCTCCGGAAGGGTACAGTATCGTCAAGGGCAAATGTTAATGCAGGCAACGTGCAATACTTGTAATGGGTCTGGAACGACTGTTGAGACAAAGTGTACAACCTGTAATGGCCGCGGCGGTGTTCAAGAGCCCTCCAGCGTAAGCGTGAGAATTCCTGCAGGAATAACCTCGGGCCAGCAGCTCCGCCTTTCCAAGCTGGGTCACTATGGAAAAGGTGGCACAGGTGATCTTTTCATCAATGTTAATGTTGAGAAAAGTCATAAGTTCGAAAAGCGCGGGAAAGACATTTTCACAAGAATGAAGCTGACAGTCTCAGAAGCTGCGCTGGGATGTACTCGAACTGTTGAGACGATTCACGGCGAGAAAAATGTCAATATTCCTGCAGGAAGCCAGTCTTCCTCAATGTTAAGGCTCCCCAGGTTGGGTGTGCCTGATGTTCACGGCGGAATACCCGGTGATCACAAAATAGAGATAGAGGTCGTCGTACCAAAAAATTTGTCTGATGAGCAAAAAGAGATTTTTGCAAGGCTTAGGACGACAGGAGCTTAGACTATGAATTTTGAAAACTATACGATTAACTCGAGAAACGCAATAAATCTTTCAGCATCAATCGCGGAAGAGCATAGCCACCAGAAAATTATGGGCACACACTTGTTATTGGCATTAGTTGCAGAGGGATCTGACAGTGTTGTGCTTCCCGCACTAGAAAAGATGGAAGTTCCAATTGCTGCATTAAGGACCCAACTTAACGAGGATCTTAAGCGCTATCCAAAAGTACAAGGTGCACCCGGAGGCCAGGCATCAAGAGAGTTGCAAGACATTTTGAAGGCAGCAGACACGGAGCGCGGCCAGTTCGGGGACGACTATGTCTCAACAGAGCATTTGCTCTTAGGTATACTCGAAAGCTCGACCACAGCAGGCGATGCGCTTCGAGGCAACAGGGTGATTAGAGACTTGCTGTTGGCAGTTTTGAGGGAGATTCGAGGCAATACTACGGTTACGTCTGAAAATCCTGAGGGCGCATACAGAACTCTAGAGCGATACACACATGACTTAACCCAAGCAGCAATGCAAGGCAAGATAGACCCGGTGATTGGCAGAGATCACGAAATTCGCAGGCTGATGCAGGTATTAAGCAGACGGCGAAAGAACAACCCTGTGTTAATCGGTGAACCAGGCGTGGGAAAAACAGCAGTAGTTGAAGGTCTAGCACAGAGAATTGTCGCCCAAGACGTCCCCGAAGGGCTAAAGGGCAAACGGCTTCTTTCGCTTGATATGGCAGCTATGATAGCTGGCGCCAAATTCAGAGGCGAATTTGAGGAACGCCTTAAGTCTCTGCTAACAGACATCAAAAACTCTTCTGGGAATGTGATTCTTTTTATTGATGAGCTGCACACAATGGTCAGCGCTGGTAAAACAGAGGGATCTTCCGGTGCTGGTGATATGCTTAAGCCTGCTCTCGCAAGAGGCGAAATGAAGTGTATCGGAGCTACAACTCTAAATGAATACAGAAATTACGTAGAGAAGGATGCTGCACTTGAAAGGCGATTCCAGCCCGTATTTGTAGGTGCACCTTCGGTAGCTGAGACAATTTCTATTTTAAGGGGTGTGAAAGACAAGTATGAGCTACATCACGGCGTACGAATTCAAGACACGGCGATAGTCGCTGCTGCAAGATTATCTGACAGGTATGTTAGCGGCCGCCAACTACCTGATAAAGCTGTGGACTTAATTGACGAAGCAGCATCAAGACTCAAGATAGAAATTGACAGCATGCCGAACGAAATTGACGATGCTACTAGAAGACTCCAACAGTTAGAGATTGAGAAGCAGGCAATGTCAAATGATGATGACAAGGTCAGCAAGAAGCGCCTCAAAGAGCTTGAGAAATCAATTGCGAATTTGCGTGAGCAGACAGACGCAATGAAAGCTCGCTGGCTAAAAGAAAAGAGCTTGATTGACAAAACAAAGTCATTGCGCGCAGAGCGAGAAAGCTTGAACACGCTGCTAGAAAAAGCAAACCGCGATCACGATTTGAATGAAGCTGCAAAGATTCAGTACGGAGATATTCCTCGAGTCGACACAGAGCTTGAAGCTGCTGCAAAAGCACTAGCAGAAGCACAGAAGGACGGAGCTATGCTTGTAGAAGAAGTTACCGACCATGATGTGGCGAAAGTAGTGAGTTCATGGACAGGAGTCCCTGTTGACAAAATGCTGTCTAATGAAAGAAAGAAGCTGGTAAAGATCGAAGAGGTTCTCAACAAGCGTGTCATTAACCAAGAGCGTGCGATCAGATCTTTGTCAGATGCACTCAGGCGTTCCAGAGTGGGTTTTCAAGACGAGAACCGACCAATGGGATCGTTCATGTTTTTAGGGCCGACAGGTGTAGGAAAGACAGAGCTAGTCAAAGGCTTGGCCGACCTAATGTTTGATGACGAGCGTGCTATGGTTAGAATTGACATGAGTGAGTACATGGAAAAGCACACTGTTGCACGCCTAATTGGCGCACCTCCTGGGTACGTAGGCCATGAGTCTGGGGGCCAGCTTACTGAGGCGATTCGTCGTCGACCATACTCTGTTGTTCTTTTTGATGAAGTTGAAAAAGCACACCCAGACGTTTTGAATGTCCTGCTCCAGGTGCTTGATGACGGACGATTGACTGACTCGCTGGGTAGAACTGTAGACTTTCGAAACACTCTCATCCTCATGACATCAAACGTAGGGTCAAAAGCTTTCTTGCAGGATGGTACAAGGGAAGAAGTTGAAAGGGCAGTAACCAGCACACTTAAGAATCATTTTCGTCCTGAGTTTCTTAATCGTATTGATGACGCTGTCATCTTTAACAAGCTTGAAAAGGGCGATGTTAAGAAGATTGTAGACATCCAGTTTGCAAACTTAAAGAAGCGTGTTGCGAGAACAGGAATCGAAATAGAGTTGTCGGGCCCTGCTAAAGACTTTCTTGCTGACGCTGGATATGACCCCGAATTTGGTGCTCGACCTCTCAAGCGAGCGTTGCAAGAATTTGTTGAAGGCCCTCTAGCTCTCCAAGTGCTAGAAGACAAAGTGCCGCCAGGTTCTTCAGTCATGATAGGTGTCTCTGAAGACAAAACGACTTTGTCGTTTTTATTGCAAAAGCAAGTGTAATCTACGTCCAAACTTGATATAATGGTAAATGTCTGGAGGCATGGTGACATGGCACGTAAGAAGAAGAAGTATTGCTCACTAAAAGCTCAAGCAGGATCTCGTCGTAAGGCACATTTTGCGGCCGGCGGAACACCTGCTATGTGGCGCGGGCGTGCTGCTACGCTTGATGAAACCAAGTCTAAGGCACGTAAAAATAAACGAGCGTGCCGCGGCAAGTTTACGGCACATAGTGAGGTATAGATTGGAGAATAAGTTCGCTTTTGTTATGAGAGGAGTCCCTGGCTCTCGTAAGTCAACAACCGCAAGGTTTTTAGCAGGGGCACGCGGTGTGATACATGCTGTTGATGACTATCACACGCAAGACTCTGGCGTCTTTTTTTGGGACGATGATAAAGCAGAAGAGTACTATGAGAAGAACTATCAGGCTTTCGTAAAAAGTCTGGATGCTGGTGCTGGAATTGTTGTGTGTGACTGCATCAACGTCACCAGAGAACAATATTACAAATACGTGCAGGCGGCAAGGGACAGGGGATACACCACAGCAACCGTGACGATGGCAGCCCCAACCCCAGCGCAAGCTGCTGCTGCTAACCAGCATGACGTAACTTTGGAACAGATCACTGAAATGTATGAAAATTGGGAGGACTAAAAGATATGGTGCAACTTAAGCTGCCATTCGATGGCGAGCAAGATACTGGCGTCTATGCCTATGAGGTATACACTTACAAAGACAGAGAGAATAAGACAGGCTACGAAGGCCACGTAAGGTTTGTTGCTGCTAGCAGCATAGAAGAAGCAAGACACCGCGCTGCTTTTGACTTTCCTCGGTTTTGGCTTTGGTGCGGTGTAAAGCAAGTCGATATCAAGCACCTTGAGAAACAGGTCGGCATTTTCGAAAGGCAGTACGAGCGAGCCAAGACAGTTCTACAGGAAATCCAAGAATCAAAACGAAGCTAAGCCTCTAACTACAGGAGAAGACCCCATGAACGTAGCAGAAATTTTGTCACAAACCAAAGCAACCACCGGTTCTAACGCAAAGAAGGCCCTTCTCGAGTCTCACGGCGAGAACGATATGCTAAAGACAGCACTTAAAATGGGGCTCGACCCATTTACGCCGTTTCATGTCGTCAAGGTACCGAAAGTCAAGAATCGACTCGACCTACCACTCAGCGAAGAAGCGTCCTGGAAAGAGTTTTTCAAGGTTGCTAATCTTTGTGCCGTCCGAGAAATCACAGGCAACGCCGCAGTTGATGCTCTCCATACCTGCTTCAGCTCTGTGACGCAAGAAAGAGAGCAATGGATGCGCAAGATTCTTAAGAAGCACCTCGCGATCGGTGTATCGACGAAGTCGGTCAATAAAGTTTTTCCCGGCCTAATTCCTACGTTTGAGGTCGCCCTTGCACAAAAGTTTGAAGAGAAACGCATCGTAGGCAAAGAGCGGGTAGGTGTTGAGCCAAAGCTTGATGGCATCAGATGCTTCGCAATTGTTGAGAACGGCGAGGCACTGCTCTACGCAAGGTCTGGTAAACTTATCACCAACTTTGACGAGACTATTGGAAAAGAGCTGGTCAAGCTCGGTGACGGATGCTACGATGGTGAAATCATGGGTAAAGACTTCATCGATCTTATGCGTCAAGCATATAGAAAAGAGAATGTAGATGTTTCAGACACTTACCTCGCGCTCTTTGACTTTTTGCCACTTGAAGAATGGAGCTCTCGTGATGCAAAGATGTCAACCACAGACCGCTATCTTGAGCTAGCGACGAGAATCGGTTATAATTTTCCGCTCAAGTATCTTAAAAAGGTCTCTCGAACTATTGTTGATGCAGACTATGATGCAATTAAAGCCCTTCATGACGAATATGTTGAGGCTGGATACGAGGGCGCTATGGTCAAGGATCTAGCTGCACCTTATAAGTTCGGCCGCGGCCCAGAAGTCATGAAGCTTAAGGCGTTTCATGACGTGGATCTTAAAATTGAGAGGCTGATAGAGGGTACTGGGAGACATTCTGGGAAACTCGGGTCTGTAGTGGTAAATTACCATGGGGTTGAGGTTCAAGTTGGTTCTGGGTTCTCTGATGATCTTCGTGATACAATCTGGGACAGTCCTGATAAGTTTGTTGGCCGAATGATTGAAGTTCGTTACCAAGAAGTGACACCCGATGGATCCCTTCGATTTCCAACGTTTGTCTGCTTTCGAAACGACAGGGGCTAGATATGCCGCGAAACGACTACGAAATTATGATGCACATGAAAATGCTAGACGAGGGCATTGTACCGTACGGCATAGTGCATGCTCACATCAAGAACCAGCTAAAGGAGATGTCTGAGGCTGAAAGGGTCAAGATGAAGAGAAAGTTTCGGAAGTTGTGGCGCAAAGCGTATAAAAAAATGGGTATCGAAACTGCACAAAAGAAGGGCTCTCGTCCTGATCGAATTGAGATGTCTAGACGACTCGCGACAGTTTACAGACAATTCAGGCAAGATATCTTAAATGACATGCAAGACGATGCCCAAGAGCATATTTAAGAGCATAGAGAATACGAGGAGTATCCCATGGCGGACTTACACGACAAATTCTATCCTTATGATGATATGAACGTAACGGTGCTAAAAGCACTAGCTCAATTACCACTCTCAGTAAACGAGTGCGAAGAGCTCATGGAAATGGACTCACACATGCTAATGGTCGAGCACGAGCTTGATTACGTACAGGCTGATACTGTGAGAATGTGGTGTCAGCACGAGCATCAGCGCCACAGCGCTTCGACAGTCACAGGTGCATCAGCACGAGGTGCAAAGAGCCTAAGAGATATGAGCAAGTGGCAGCCAACAAGAACATACCCGATCAAAGAGAACAGATCACGTCGAGGCCGGCGCAAAAAGATGATTAATGAGACAATCGCTGACATGGCTGACTACGAAGACTTATTTGAAAAATACGCTCTCCAGATCTCTGACAATTTCTACGAAGACATGATGAAGCTGTTTCAAGAAGAGCCCTCTGCTTTCGAGGGATATTCTCGCGAGGACTGGGAGCAACAAGTTGTGTACGCTCAGCAGGAGCTCGATACTGGAATTCCAGCTGCAATTGCAAAAGTGGTGGAAGAGGTTGAGACGATGCTCCACGATGGACAGTACTTCGACGGCCGATAGCCTTAGGGGTGATTCTCTGCGCTCTGCCTAAGAGCCTGTTGTTGTTTATGTTTTAGATGAGTTTTTTGTGTGGACGTAAGTCTCTCAAAACTAATTAGCATAACACCACCAGGAGCCCACAATGGCAATAAAATCACAATTTAGGCTAAAGCAGCTGACCGGATCTTTCGGAACAGCTGCCGGCAAGATTAGCGATCAAAAGGCGGCAGCAAGCACAGGATCGCTAGCACACGGAGACCTATCAGGAATTCTCAGCGACATGGCATCAGCCATTAAGAGAATTCACGGCGCTGACAGTTTTTCACAAGCCGCAGCCGGAGAATTTCATCACTCGATCTCACCCTTGGGGTCAGCTGATGCTGACTTAGGCACAAACTCTGCAGGATGGGGCAACGTATATCTTGGTACTGCTGTTAAGTTTTCACCTGCAGGAACTCCTGACGTTGTTCTTACACGAGTCGCCGGCGCTGGCATAGACTTGTCAGCTGACAACGGCACGGGCGCGGCAGAATTTCAATTTAGAGCTACAGCTCCACTAGTAATGAGTTCTTCAGCAGCAGTCAAGTTTCACTCACACAAGCAAACAGCAGCCCCGGACGGATTACTTCTGGCTTCCGGATCCTCTTCATACAGCACTTTTATTTCAACTTTTGGCGCAGGAAATCAGTCTATTCTGGACGCCCTAAACACATTGGCCGCGGGTGGAACGAGAGAGAAAGAAGTTGTTGAAGTGTCATCAACATCTACCGTAGTAAATCTCTCGTCTGTGTCTGGGTTGGAATCATGTGCACCAGCTCAGCTTGATGTGTATGTAAACGGAACTTTGCTAAGATCTGGCACGGGTCAGGATTACAACGTAACGAACAACTCTCGCTTAACATTCGAATTTAACCTCGAAAAGGATGATATCGTCCAAGTCATTAAGCTGTAAGGGGAGTAATCAATGGCCATCACTAACTTAACGCTTTCGAACATTTCAGGTCAACCAGACCAAGACCTGACTTTTAGTTCTAGCATCGCATTTTCTGGAACCTCGACACTTTCAGGTACAGCATACGACTGGGAGTGGGTTACTGTTCCTGCAGGGTCGCAAGTAGGACAATTTAACCACATGCCGGCTGCTAGCAGCAACTCCGAGTGGTTTGACATGTCCAAGAATGTAGTCTACCACCAGATGTCGTCATCAATCGGAACTCAATTTCCTAATAGCGCCGGCAGCAACTCTTGGATCAACATGTCAGGAAGCACTGGGCTTTGGCACTTAGACGGAAATGCAAACGATACCAGCGGCATGGGTAAAAATGGAACAGTTTCCGGAGCCACCTCAGTCGATTCAGGCCTGTGGATGGTGCTACCAGGTACGGGTGTAAGAAAACAGGCTTACAAATTCGACGGCTCTAATGACGAGATTACAACAACCGCTAGCGCAACCAACTTGGGAATTAATGGAAATAACGATCGATCTACTAGCTGGTGGATGAGATGGGATGGCTCTTCCTGTGCCGGAGACTGGATCTGGAGCATAGGAAACAACTCAACGCGACAAGCGTGGGGTGCAGCTCTGATCAACAATCAGCCGAGTACACAGCTCTACATCATCGGATGGGACGATAACCTGGTTTACACGCTACCACGGCACAAGCAGCACGGTGGATGGACGCATTGTGTGGCCACATATAAGGGCGCAGATCGACTTACAAAGCTATACATCGATGGCGAGCTTGTGATGGACCACGTAATGGGTGCAGATCTTAATACGTCAAACTCACACAACTTAAATTTTGGCGGGCGTCTTAATTCCACCAATAATTTTTGGGGTGGGTGGATCCAAGAATTTGCAATGTTTAATGAGGTGTTAACAGACACCGACGTTGCTAACATTTTCAACAACCAGAAGAATGTGATAGGCAATAGCAGCGACAGAAACACGTCCAGCTACGATATTATCGCACCTCCGACTAAGGCACACCCCTATTATTTCCACACGGGAACTTTTACAGACCACTTCTTCTTTGACGGCAACACAACATTACAGACGCAGTATTCAGGGTCACAAGTCGAGCTAGATAGTCTTGCGACAAGCGGACAAACGTGGATGATGTGGATGAAGCATGCTCAGGTCGACGATGCTTATGTCGATACTTGGGACTCGGATGGTGTGTGTGTCTTTGATGTCGGAGATCAGTCAACTGACAACAGCCAGTCACCTAGACATGTGAAGGGCCTCCGGTTCATTATCCAAAAGCCCACGACCAACCAGAAGTCAAACTTCCCTGACTCCTCCAAAATAGTCAGCATTGCCATGCCCACAGGGTACTCTTCTCGCAATTTCAATATGCCCAATATTGATGAGTGGAATCACATCGCGTTTGTGTATAACGACACATCTGTGGGTGGCTCTAGAATGAGCTTTTATCTAAATGGCGAGCGTCAGTTTCGCAATCTTTTGCAGGGTGGCGACGGTCGAAGCTATAGACTGAATCTGAATGATACACCCATCATGCTAGGTGGCGATTATAGCAACACTCACACAAAGTTTTCTGGGTCAATTGCAGAGTTTGCAGTCTTTACGGGCTCTCTTACTGAAAGTGACATTAAGTCCATCTACCATAAGCAAATTTCGCAGGGATTCCGAAAAGATGCGATAGAGCGCTTCCATCCCACCTCCGCGGATCGCTGGCTAGATACTACTGACATGGTATGTGCTTATCGGTTGGGAGAGTATACTACTGAAATTACAGGTACCGCACTACCCAGCAACGGAGGCAGTAACTCATTTATTAATATGTCAGGAAGTGTAGGCTTGTGGCACTTAAATGGCAATCTTCTTGATGACTCACCCAACAACAACAACGGAACGATATCGGGCGATGTGCTGCTTCAGAACGACAATGCATTGTTTCTTCAGAGCGGGTCTAATCGCATTACAAACACGTATTTCTTCGACGGAACTAATGACTGGATCGATACGGGGGTTGCACCAGGAACGTTAGGCGTAGCTGGAGGCGCTGCTAGAACTTTTATGATATGGTTCAGGCGCCAGCAACAGAATAATCAAGACTACAAAACTCTCTGGTCATGTGGTGTCGGATCTAACAATCAGGACTTCACAGCTTATTCTAGAAGTAACAATAGAATTCAGCTAAATTCATGGGGTGGAGATTTAACGTATGACATGGACAATGCATCAGATCATTATGATCCATACGAATGGAACCACGTCGCGTGGATTTATGATGGCGCTGGCACCAACACCTTGGTTGTCAATGGAATATCAAGAGGCACTCAGTCTAAGACACTAGACACATCCAATACAAACACCATTAAGATCGGGCACGGCCAGAACTACGGTGGCTCTATGCACGGCAACTTACAAGAGTTTGCCATTTTTGACGAAGCTCTTCCAGTGTCTGATGTGCTTGCAATCTATAATGCTCAAAAGAATACGTTTGCTATGACAGACTACTCCGGAAGAGGTCGACACATTACAGGATCTCTTCCGATGAGAGCTAAAATTGTCGAGGGCCCAGCAGCTGGCTGGAAAGCTGTGCAATTTAATCCCGCAAACAAAGACGACGACGCAAGTGTGGCACTTCGGCTACACCCAGCAACCAAGTACGATCTCCAGGCACAAAAAGGTGTCAGTATTTCTATGTGGACAAAGCAATCATGGGGTGACCATGAAGGCGGTCACATGATGTTTTATACAGCACCAGATGGTAACTCGAACAACGCTCTCTACCTCCAGGAAGAAAGGCGGCAATCAAATGCAGGCTCCCGGGATGTAGAGGCGATTTGGGGTGGTTATAATCCGGGTGAGGTCCACGCTGGAAACTTCTTCTATTCCGGGTCTCAAGAGACAGGCGATTCTCCGTGGCAACATGTTGTTGGAACATTTGGCCCTAATAATCAAATCAGGCTTTACAGAAACGGGAAGTTGTATGCTGAGAAGTGGGAAGGATCTCAAGACCCACCCGCGCTAATGGAAGACGTCGTTATCTATCTTGGGTCAAACGCGGGCCATAATGACCAGATCGACCAGTCAGCTAACTCTGGTTCTATCGCAGAGTTTGCGATGTGGGAAAAAGTGCTCCAGCCGGCTGAAGTAAGCAAGATTTATCACGCGCAGGTATCAGGATCTTACGGAAGTGCTCAGACATTTGGTCCCCAGTATAACTCACCTCAGATAACATTCAGACCAGATGTAGCTGGAACTTACACAATTAGGTTGGCGGCATCTGGATCACAGGCCGTAGTTTATGCTACAGCGACAGTTACTGCAGCTGCTAGCAGCCCATCAGGTTCAGGTTTTCCATCACAGATTCGTGCTGTAGTCCAGTTTACAGGAAGCTACGGTCCATCAGGAGTTTACGATGAGTATGGAGCAATTGCCACAGGCTCGATTGTCGCCAATGACTTAAATGACGTCCTCTCGCACATGGCATCATCAATTAAGAGAATTCATCTAAATGATAACTTAGACTTTACTTACGGTGCTGCAGGCAATATATGGAAACACCCGAGACCAAACTCAGATGGAGCTCATGACTTAGGAACACAAGGTAACCCATGGAGCAATCTAATTATTGGGAACTACGGCCGAGGGCTACAGTTTGGGTCCAGCCAAGATGTAAAGCTTACGGGCATTGTGGGTAGTGGAATAGAAGTTTTCGCAGACGCCGACGGCAACGACGCGGCTGATACTTTTGAATTTAGATCAACGGCAGATCTGGTGCTAAGCAGTTCAACTACTGTCTCCGTCAAGACCTTTGGAGACAATCGAGTCTTAGTAGCATCAGGATCGTCAGCCTACTCCACCTTCTTGTCATCTTTTAGCGCAGGCAGTCAAAGCCTACTTGATGCGCTCAGTAGCTTAGCTGTGGGTGGTGGAAGAATTAAAGAGGTTGTAGAGATTTCGTCTTCGACAACGTCAGTGACTTTTACATCTCTGACAGGCCTCGATACTTCACCGGATGATTTTGAGATCTTTGTTAACGGCACACTCATGAGAGAGGGTTCGGGGCAGGACTACGAAGCAGCCAGCTCAGACACACTAACTTTTGCTTTCACTCTAGAGAGAGATGACATCGTCACTGGCTGCAAAGGATAAATGTAAAAAACTTGTAAAGCAGATCATTTTTGCGTCATACTTAAAAATATGGAGGCGCGCTGGATCAGCTTAATTCTGGTCGCCCTTCCGTTGATTTGGTCATGTTCAGATCAAACTCCTGGAGGAGGGGACCCCGATTCAAGACCAAGACTTGTAATCGAAGATGCCGACATTGATGTGCCCATCGTCTCAGTAGACGATGCTGATGCAGAAGTCGATCCTTGTGAAAATGTCTCGCAACCTTCAGACGCAGGTTGGTGCAGCTGCCAACCGCAATGCTGCCAAGCACAGCAATGGTTTTGCCCACCAGTCTTTGGAGAGCCTTCTTACTTTAAGAAAGAAGTCGTCGTTGATATCTGCGATGAAAACTTAGAACCGTGCCTGTACGGTCATGATCCCCACTGTCCGCCACCCGAAATTATCATAATGGGAGAGTGTGAAGAGGCTTATGAGTGTCCGCCCACCGCAGCCGGTTTAGACTACGGATGGCAGTGGTGTGAGCTTGAAGATGGAACAGTAGGCAAGCAAAAAGTAACATGTGACAAGGGGCAGTTATATCACTCACCATGTCAAGCTTGTGAGCCTGAGGTGTGTGACGGCAAAGACAACGACTGTGATGGGGTCGTTGATGAAGACCTGGGTGTCACAACGTGCATGACCGAGTGTGGATCAGGAAATTCTGTCTGTGTAAACGGAGAAGAAGTTTGTTTCGGGCCTGAGCCGCAAGAAGAGATTTGTGACTACCTCGACAACGACTGTGACGGGGACATTGACGAGTTCCAGACAAATGTGTGTGGTCAGTGCGGGCCAGTTCCTGCGGAAGAATGCAATGCTTTTGACGATGACTGCGATGGTGATATCGATGAAGATCTGGTCAAGCAGTGTTCGACTGCTTGCGGAACAGGTGTTGAAATTTGTACAAACGGAACATGGTCAGGGTGTACAGCAACTCAGCCACAGCCAGAAATATGTGATGGGCTAGACAATGATTGCAACGGACAAATCGACGACGGGATAGAGTGCTTGTGCACTATACAAGACGTAGGCACTCTTTTTCCGTGCGCTGAGCCGCCTCTTCTTTGTGGGCAAGGCTTTAAGACATGCGAATGTGTAGACCCGGGATGTCAAGAAATTACGACAACAGAGTGCTTTGCTATGTGCTACTGGATGACAGACCCGCCAGGCTCAGACCCACTTTGTGATGCCTTAGTTGGAATGCCGCTGGAAGAAGAGGCGTGTAACAATTTTGACGACAACTGTAATCAACTAATAGACGAAGATTTAGTAGTTGCATGTTACACAGGCCCTGAAGGCACCCTTGATGTAGGAATATGTGAACCGGGTATTATGACTTGTCTGACAGGAGCTTGGGGAGGATATGATCAGCAAGAAAACTTTGTTGTGGGTATGTGCGCTGATGAAACTGTGCCGCAGCCAGAAATATGTGACGGTCTCGACAACGACTGCGACGGTCAGGTAGACTGGGGAGAAGAAATACCCGATACAGACATACTTTTTGTAGTCGATTGGTCAGGCTCGATGAACGATGAAATTGATGCCGTGCTCATCGCACTCAATCAGTTTGCAGCAAACTATGCTGATCAGGACGCATTGCGCTGGGGGCTTGTTGTGGGCCCTCGGCAGGTCGGTGGTTTTGCTGACGATGAGAGGTTGTACCTAATATCTGATATCGCAACTTTCCCCGATTTTCTTGCAGCTTTTGCAGCCCTCGGCGACGATGGCATGGACACTGGAAGTGAGATGTTACTAGATGCGCTCTATCTGTCGCTACAAAATATCTCTGCCAACGCGCCCTTAGATCATGATGTAATCTCTTGGAGTCATCAAGTAGGTGAATCAGTGCCACCAAAAGAACAGTTTAACTTATCGTGGCGACCGGGAGTTGATAGAATCATCGTAACCTTTAGTGATGAAAACCCACAAAGCTACATGAATCCACAAATTACAGAACAGCACGTGATCGATGCCTGCCAAGCCACACCCCAGGCCAAGATTTATACGTTTTCAACAAATGAGTTTTGGCAGTGGGATGAGATTGCTGACGCATGCGGTGGTGTGTATTTTGAACTGACCAATAATGCACTAGACATGTACAACTCTCTGTCCCAGATATTAGACGAAATTTGTATGCCTGAGTAGAAACAACCTGACGGGCCTGCGTATACTAGTATTATGCGAAAACCCCAGTTCTACCCAGGTGCTCTCTTAGCCGACTCAAACGGCACAGACACTTACCTTATTTTATCACATCATCGAAGCGGCCACCAGTACGAAAGATATTGGACGTACACAGTTCTTTTGAATGGCAATGTTGTAGAGATTGACGACTTTGACAAAAGGTTGATTCATGCAAATCTTGTTGATACATTGGTAGGATACATGTAATAATTGTTTAGAACGGCTTATTAGGGATACTCAATGAAGATAAAGACCCCTGAACAGATTGATGAAATGCCAAGAGGCAGGTTGGTAGAATATATTGAAGACTTGCACATCACACTTGATAGGGCACAAAGAGAATTAGCAGAGTCAGTAAGGGACGAGCTGGACTTAAAGTTTTCGTTTGACAGGCTGCTGAGGAAGTACAATCTAGTGCTTACTGAGACCAAGCATCTGTTGATGGAAAACTACAGCGAAGACCAAATTGCTGCGACACAGATTATTAGAGAAATCGATCAACACGCTGCCACAGAAGCAGCGACATATCCAATAGGAGGATGCAGTGGCTGAGAATAAAAATCCCAATTTCGGTAAATCTTGGACGGACCATTCTGTTCATAACACACATGACGCAGCACGAGCTGCAAAAGAGCACATTGAGAGCGACAGCTTGCAAGTGAAAATTAGGCGTACGCCAGAAAATCGATTTCGAGTTCGAACCAGAAGCATTGTAACTTCTGAAGCGAAAGAGACTAAGTCAACTTCTAGTAAGCCTGCCAAGACTCGATCTGCGCGCCGAAAAGAAAAGGCCGCGAAGCACAAAGCGCGTCAGGAAAAAGGCTAAAATAGTTTAGCTAATTTGTGCAAATTTCTTCTGCATAGGGTATAATGTCTATGTAATCAAGGAGGAAACATGGCACGCAAATCTCGTCAACTTCGTCTCTCACAGGCCAAAGAACTTGCTGGTCTCTATGAGGCTGCTGGTTTCGCCGGCAACAAGCGGCACCGCTTTATTCGTGACATGGTTGCCCGACTTGAGGTACGAGATATCACAGGCGGTCAGAAGAAGTTCCTTGACTCTCTTATCGAGCAAGGTGCGCCTGAAGTCAAGAATGTAGAGCGAGTTGCAGAAATTAAAGCGGCGATGGAAGTCGACGGTATGCAACACCGACGAGATCCACTTGCTAGTATGTTGCGATCCGTTGCAGGCGGATGGGACTTGTCTGAAAAACAAGAGAAGTTCCTCGCTACGATGCTCGATGAAGCAAAGCGAATCAAAGAGCATGGCCGGTATCGTCCGTGTGCCTCAACTGTCGCAGATCTCCAGATCGCGGTCTCCAAAGTTCGTGGTGCCGGCGGCTGGTACCTTAGCCATCGTCCAGGAACTGCCCGGGCTTACGAAAAGGTTAGCCGATGGCTGCAGTGGAATGATGACAATCAGCGGCAGCAATTGCTAAAAGACACTGGTGTTGATGTTGAGTGGATTGACGAACCGCATATCGACGAGTGGAACGTAAACAAAATGCTCAATGCTGCCAAGAAGACTTTGGATGAGCTTAAGAATCCCAAGCACCTTCCCGGTGAGTTGCGCTACTACAAGGGTACACAAGTTGCACTAGTCTCCGGCTCCCCAATGTTCAAGGGCGGTGAGGTGGTTTACCCAGCAATTGTAGATGGCAACATGGTTGAAACCCACATGCTCACCAAGCGTCGAACTCGGACTGCAAAGAGGTAGTTTTCTAATGATTCAGCTGTTGGGAAAAGTACCGAACAACGTGACTGTTGCAGTGTCAGGTGGACCAGACTCTATGGCTGCGCTTGACTTCTTAAACAACGGCAAGCGAACCATTTCTGTGCTTTATTTTAATCACTGCACTGAGCATGGCTACGAAGCTAAAAAGTTTGTAAGAAACTATTGTGTGCAGCGCGGGATCGGATTGCTGGATGATCGAATTAGAACCAAAAAGCCCGATGATATGTCGTGGGAAGAGTTTTGGAGGGTTGAAAGGTACAAGTACTTTAAGCGTCACTCAGACAAACCTATTATTACGGCACACCACTTGAATGATGTGGTGGAGTGGTGGGTATACACATCTCTGCATGGTGACCCAAAGATCATTCCACACGAAAACCCAGAGTACAATATTATTAGACCGTTTCTTTTGACTCCAAAGGCTAAGCTTGTCGATTGGTGTGAGAGGAAAAACGTTCCGTACATTGTTGACCCATCTAATGAATCACGAGAGCACATGAGGAATGTTGTACGTCATGACATGATGCCACACATTCTAAAAGTAAACCCAGGTGTGGAGAAGGTCCTTAGAAAAAAAGTGCAACAAGTGTTTGATATGCGTCAAAAGCTTTATAAATCTAAGCCAATCGATGTATGTTTATAACATGAAGAGATCATGGGGCGATAGCTCAATCAGGTTAGAGCAGCGGTCTCATAAACCGCAGGTTCCGGGTTCGAGCCCCGGTCGCCCTACCATTTATCAAGGAAGCACGAATCAGAACGTCATACATACCAATGACCCACTCACGGGAAACATTTGGAGACGACATGACGCAGGAAGAAATAGAGATAATGATTCGTGCTATGGAAGAGCATTTGGAAATGGCGGAAACCGCGAAGTCGCCCGACCTTATGCAAGCAATCGAAGACGCGCTCGCTGCCTTAGAAGAGATGGCTGCATCAGCAAGTCCGGACGATTATTAAGCCCCAGTAGCTCAGTTGGACAGAGCAACGGCCTTCTAAGCCGTGGGTCAGAGGTTCGAGTCCTCTCTGGGGTGCCATTTAACATAGTAGCCCTAGGGAGACAAAAATGAAGAGAACGCTCAGTTTTGACGATGTTCTTTTAGTACCACAGTATTCAGACATTCAGAGTCGCACAGAAGAAGTAGACCTAAGCAGCAGCTTAGGAAAGATTGAACTTAAGCTTCCGATAATTTCTAGTCCAATGGATACTGTAACTGAAGATGCTATGGTTGTCAAGATGAGTCAAGCAGGTGGTCTGGGTGTACTTCATAGGTACAACTCTATAGGGGACCAGCGAAATCTTGCGTATCTCTGCGAAGGGGAAAATATTGGTGCTGCAATCGGTGTCTCTGGTGATTACCTTGCTAGAGCACGCACCCTGATCGACGCGGGAGTTCAAGTTCTGTGTGTTGACATTGCACACGGACATCACGTTCTGATGCGTCACGCTCTGCAGACTTTGCGCAATACATTCGGATATGACATTCATATCATGGCAGGAAACGTTGCAACACTAGACGGGGTCTGTGACCTTTATGACTGGGGCGCGAACTCTGTTCGAGTGGGCATCGGAGGCGGCTCTATTTGCTCAACAAGGATTCAGACAGGACACGGGGTGCCAACTCTGCAATCTATAATCGAGTGTGCCAAGACTGACCGTGATGTAACAATCATTGCTGATGGCGGTATTAGAAACAGCGGAGATATCTGTAAGGCTCTGGCTGCAGGCGCAGACTTTGTTATGTTGGGGTCGATGCTCTCTGGTACTGATGAGTCGCCAGGAGAAAAACATTACAACTCTCGTACCGCGAAGTTCTACAAAGCCTACAGAGGTATGGCATCTGTAGAAGCACAGATTGATTGGCGCGGTCATACTTCGTCTGTTGAGGGTGTAGCATCGACTGTTGATTATAAAGGTCCTGTACAGAGAGTGCTTGACGATATTTCTAGAGGCGTGAGGTCTGGTCTTTCATATTCAGGAGCAAGAAACATCAGAGAGTTTCAGGCAAAGTCCAGGATGGTTCAAATCACAACGTCAGGCATGGCAGAATCAAAGACACACATCTTAAACACTTAGCACATTAATGCTATAATGTTCATGCTACCACTTAGGAGGAATAGAAAATGGCAGCCGCATCTACACCACAACTCATTGTTAACGCTCTTGTTTCTCGATGTAGAGCACAGAGAGACGAAGCACTGGCAGAACTTTCTGTCTTGATTAATACTTCAGTGGGGGTTGGAGAACACCCATCACATGTTGCAGACGCCGCGGCGCTGCTTCAAAAGCTAGCTGAAGCTGAAGAGCAACTTGAGTCTCTAGAGCGCAATTTTGTACCTCAGGCGCAGCCTGAACAATAGTGTCGTATATTGCTCTATGTAATTGATTTCAACCATGAAATCGTCTTGTGAGAGTGATATTTATATGACATGGCAAAGAAGCTTTTAAGAGAATGTATTATCATTGGGGGCAAAGCTTCCGGGGGTCATGTGTTAGGCAAGGCTCGCGACAGAAACTACGCACCCCATCTTGAGATTATACGAGACCTGACCAGCGATGGGCTGGAGGTCGTCTACATACATGACAAAGACACAAACTACCTCGAAGGAATGAACTCCGAGGGAATTGGTGTCATTAACGCTGCTCTTTTGGTTTCTGAAGACGAAGCTGCTGCAAATAAGTTTTGGGGCCGCAATAAGAAAAAAGGTACGTCAAATGACGGCCCACGAATTGCTAGGGCACTGACATTTCCCAAGCTTTCACAAGTAATTAAGTCATTGGTCGGATATGACACAGGACTCAAGGGGCATACCTTTGTGGGGAGCCCAACGTCTCTGTACAGCATTGAAATGACCAGCAAACACAATCCGGTTGTTAAGAAGCTAGATCCTGAGGCAGGGTTTGATGTAAGAACAAATCACGGGGAAGATCACGAAAATGCGGGTTATACGCCCAGTGGGTTTCCCGAAGATTATGTCTCGTCAAAAGTACGAAAAGCTAGCGCAGCTGCAGCAATTGCTGACCTCGAAGATCACGAAGAAATCATGCCTGCCATAGCGACTCAACAGTTTGAGCCTGAAAGCAACTACAACACTTTGCGCAAAGTTGACCAAGATCAGGGGATGAGAACATCAAGCCAGGTCATGATGCACCTGGACAAGCTTGAACTAATGTGTTATTTAATACCGGGAGAATGCTCCTTTGAAGGGATCATAGACAAGACTCCTGATGATTATGAACCGAGAATAAAGATTAAAGTTAAGGAATATGACGATGAGTAAGCTCACTAGAACTCACTTGCGAAAACTTATTTGTGAAGAGATTGAAACCATATTAGACGCCGAAAGCCCTTCTGACGTCGAAGCCATTGAAGATGCCTGGGCAGGCGGCGAGAACATCGAATATCAGGTCGACCACGCAAAAGAGGCGGGCAGCGATCCTGTGACTGATCACCAGGAAGTTATGGTGATCGTACAATCAGAAACCCATTTACGTGAGATCCTGGCAAATATTATTGCAGAGACGCGTCGTTAATTTTTAACGTAAGGCGACGCGGTGTCAGGTAGTGAGATGGAACTAATTACAACTCATGTTTGTAAAGAATCTAATGTTGGGTTTCATGGTAACTTATTTGGAGGAACCATGTTGGCGTGGCTCGATGAAGCCGGCGCAGCTTACTCAGCACAACTTTGTGACTCACCAAGAATGGTGACAGTCATGATAAGCGAAGTCTTCTTTCGTAAGCCCGTTCGACCGGGACAGATTGTAAAAATCTACGGAGAGCCTGTTGAGGCAGGAACTAGCTCGGTAACAATTCAGTTAGAGGCAAGAAGACATAGTCCGTATAACGGCACACAGCGTGTTGTTTGCTCCACCCAGATGAAATTCGTAAGAATAGATGGCGACGGAGAAGCAATACCCATATCCGATAAGGCAAAAAACAAGATTCTTAGAACTCGTAAGGCATCATCCACCGGCCAAGCATAATTAATAAACAGGCTGCTGGGTGGTTTGTCAATGAATGTTCGTAAAGAAAAAACTAAGCTATACTTGCGGCGCCTTATAAGAGAAATCTGTGGCGCTCCAGACGTAGACATAAACGACGCTCTAGCCACAGCTCAGCTGGCACACCTCGGTCAGCGCCGTCGTTCGGGTGAGGACTACATAGAGCACCCAAAACAAGTAGCTCAAATAGTTTATGACTACTACCAGGACCCCGTTCTTTGTGCTGCTGCGCTGCTGCATGATACTCTAGAAGACGCCGTAGCACAAGGAAATGCAGAGTCAGACGAGGAGATGGCATCACTTATCGCTGGGTCTTTCGGCGATCCAAGCTTGGGCGATGATGTCTTGAGGCTAGTGAGGTCACTTACACATGAAAAAAGTGTACCTTACACGGACTACCTGATAGATTTAGCATCAGATCCGCAAGCACTTAAAGTGAAGCTTGCTGATGTTTTGCACAATCTTTCTAGCTCACCTTCTGAGAAGCAGATTCAAAAGTACGGTGCGGCTCTCGAAGCACTGAGAAGTGAGTACGGAGAGCCTCCGGCTGGAATAAGCGGGCCTCACTGGAAAGCTCTTAAGAATGTTGTGGGTATGACAGATCTGAGAGAGGTCCTGGTGCGTGAATACAGAAAAACGTTAAGTGAGGGAGACGAGTTTGAGCTTGAGATGCACGACGAAGTGCGTGAGAAAATCAACTTAGACATTCCTGATGACTTGAATGCGATCTACGCACAGATGAAGCAGCGCGGTAAAAAGCTGTTCGTTGTGGGAGGCGCTGTCCGTGACACAATAATGGGCAAAGAGCCTAAAGATTACGATCTTGCAACAGATGCAAGCCCGGATCAAGTCATAAAAATCTTGGAGCAGCAACCAGACCTCAGGCTAGACCTGACTGGCAAGTCTTTTGGCGTCGTCCGTGTTAAGACACCCGAAGAGAACGAATATGAAATAGCAACGTTCAGAGAAGATATTGGCTCTGGTCGACGTCCTGACTCTGTAAGATTTGCCGACATAAAGACAGATGTAATGAGAAGGGACTTGACTATCAACGCGCTGTTTTATGATATAGACACCGGAGAAGCTGTTGACTATGTGGGCGGAATCGAAGACATCAAGAAGGGTGTGATCCGCGCTGTTGGGAATCCATCAGAAAGATTTGCTGAAGACAAACTTCGAATCTTGCGTGCTGTAAGGTTCGCTGCACGCATGGGGTCTGAAATAGGGCCCGAGACTGCTGACGCGATAAGAGAAGATAATAACTTAGCAGGTGTCTCAGTCGAAAGAATAAGAGATGAGTTTCTCAAGGGGATGAATACTGCACAGAGTATTCAAGGCTTTTTGCAAATGGTCGAAGACCTGGATCTCTTCCCCCAGATATTTCCTGGATTGAATGTAGATATTCCTGACTCAGAGAGTCAGTTTCCGCCGACTCAACTAGCACTAATGCTTGACACCAATGGCCCAGAAGATGTCGTCCGCGTTTTGAAAAAGATGAAATATACAAACGGAGAGATTGATCTGGTAGGCTTTCTGATAAGGTTTAAGGATATTACTAAGGATGTTGCACCAAAGCTAAAGAAAGAGTTCTCCAGGATCAAAATGGACCACGCTGTGTTAACAGATTACGCAGATGCGTCAGGAGCACCGTCAAGAAAAGTCGTCGACGCGTTTCTTAAATTTGCTGAATTGCCCCCGGCAGCCGACCCTAGAGACTTGATGAGTCAGGGACTAAAGGGTCCTGATATCGGTGCTGCTATGCAGAAATCTGAAGAAGAAGCGTACGAAAAGATGACCAATGAGCAGGTCCTAAGAGAAACTATACGAATGTTAGTGGGGGCTCGACCATAATGAAGCTGCTAAGAGAGTACGTTAGAGGATTGTTAGAGCTCGAAGACGGCTTAGGTGACTTTGAGGTCATATACATTGATCCACCTGAAAGAAAGTCCGATGCAGAAGCTGAAGATCTCTTTAACACCATCCAGCAGCATACTATGCGTAAGGTGCCGCCTGAACTCCAAGAAATAGCTGACGAAGAGCCCATGGATCTTTTCAAAGCTTACTTGACAGACAGAGGATATCCGTACGACAAGGCGTATGTAAAGCAGGGCATCAAGATGCTTAAGCCAGTCTATAGACGCTTAAAGTGGCACTACTCACGCCTTCGTCCTAAGCAGGTAGCACTCGACTTAGGTATTCCATGGACCGGTGACTATCTAAGCTCTGCGCAAACACCGTC
>MDTD01007656.1_pt1 | contig 55909 bp, 47 predicted proteins | sample 811221 | NCBI WGS metagenome assembly MDTD01 (sample SAMN05326646, study PRJNA326480) | marine metagenome | isolation source: seawater | place: Pacific Ocean: South West | collected 2011 | reverse complement strand
ATGATAGCAATGCTGGGAACCTTTATAGACACTATACTGATTTGCACCATCACAGCGTTGGTTATTTTAATCACCCTACCCCTCAACACTGATTTATCTGCCGCCCTACTTGCAGCAAAAGCATTCGAGACTGTTTTCGGCTCACTGGGAGGACAGCTAGTTGCGATCGCGTTATGTTTATTTGCGTTTACTACAATCCTAGGCTGGAGCTACTACGGAGAAAAATGCGCTCAATATTTATTTGGCGATAAAATTATTCTGCCCTATCGAATCATTTGGATATTTGCCGTTTACATTGGGGCAATTACAGAGTTTGAATTGATTTGGCTCATGGCAGATATTTTAAATGGATTAATGGCTTTACCAAACCTAATTGCATTGGTCCTATTGAGCCCTACGATATTCAAAGCGACCACCGAATTCCGAAAAAAAATATAGAGAGCAAGTGAATGGAATTAGACCACATGAATCAAAAATCTATCAAACCTTCTAAAAAAAGTATCGAAAACTCTGTTTTAAAAGCATTGGAGGAAGATATAGGTGATGGTGATCGAACCGCCGCCTTGATAGATCCGCTTAGAAAGAATAACGCAGAGATAGTATGCAGGGAGGATTCTATATTATGCGGGACAGACTGGGTGAATAAAACCTATCAAATTTTGGACTCTAGAATAAAAATATCTTGGAACTGCAAAGATGGGGACCGCATCTCAAAAAATAAAACCGTCTGCGTGATTCGCGGAAACACCCAGAAAATACTTTCAGGAGAAAGAACGGCGATCAATTTCCTCCAAACTTTGTCTGGCACTGCGACAACAACTGCGCAATACGTAGATGCTATACGGAACAAAAAAGTCAAAATATTGGATACGCGCAAGACCATTCCAGGATTGCGAGACGCGCAAAAATATGCTGTTGTTTGCGGAGGTGGAAAAAACCATAGAAAAGGACTTTACGACGGCATTCTCATCAAGGAAAATCACATTCTAGCGGCAGGTTCAATCAAAAAGGCCGTCGAAACCATTCGAGATCTTTATCCGAAATTAAAAATCGAAGTAGAAGTGGAGTATGCAGAACAGATTTCGGAAGCTGTCCAAGCGGGGGCTGACATTGTCATGTTCGATAATTTTAATGACGATCAAATAAAGGGTAGTTTGCCATTCGTCTCTAACAAGACACTAGTGGAAGTGTCCGGAAACCTTACTCTAGAAAGAATCAGAAGATTAAGCGAATTAGATATAGATTTCGTGTCAGTCGGGGCACTCACAAAAAACATAAAAGCGATTGACTTCTCCATGCAACTGAATGACAAACCATAAGGAGGCCTATTCAGCTAAGTCCATCCAAGTCTGAACGACCGTGTCCGGATTGAGAGAAACGCTTTCAATGCCTTGTTGGATGAGCCAACTGGCAAACTCTGGATGATCAGATGGTCCTTGACCACAAATGCCAACATATTTTCCCGCTCTTCTACATTCTGAAATGGCCATTTTTAACAATTTCTTCACGGCTTCATCTCTCTCGTCAAATAAGTTTGATACAAGACTAGAATCTCTATCTAAACCAAGCGCTAGTTGAGTCATGTCATTTGAACCAATGGAAAACCCGTCAAAATATTTTAAAAATTCTCCAGCCAATAAAGCATTGGATGGTAATTCACACATCATTATTATCCTTAAACCATCTGACCCTCGTACCAGGCCATTTTCAGATAGTAGGTTAATGACCTCTTCAGCTTCAGACACGGTCCTGACAAACGGCACCATAATCTCAACATTTTTTAAGCCCATCTCCTTACGAACCCAGTTAATCGCCTGGCATTCTAATTCAAAGCAGGGCCTAAAGTCGTCAGATATGTACCGAGAAGCCCCTCTGAATCCCAACATCGGATTCTCCTCTACAGGCTCATAATTTTTCCCTCCAAGTAAATTAAAATATTCATTCGACTTAAAATCAGAAAGCCTAACTATGACAGGTTTTGGAAAAAAGGGAGCCGCGATAGTGGAAACGCCCTCTGCAACTCTCTTTATAAAAAAGTCTTTGGGATTATCATAGGCGGAAATTTTATCGGAAATTTCTAATCTTAGTTTTTCTTCCAGCTGCTTATAGTCTAGAAGAGCTTTCGGATGCACACCCACAAATTGGTTTATTATAAACTCAAGCCTAGCAAGCCCAACGCCCTCATTTGGTAAGTTTGCGAATGCAAATGCTCTCTCCGGATTACCCACATTCATCATTATCTTAGTGCTGACTGAGGGCATTTCCTTCAACCTAATTTCGGTCCTTTCAAATTTTAATTCACCTTCATATACTTTTCCAGTATCCCCTTCTGAACACACTACGGTTACAGCCTTATCCTCTGCGAGAGTTTTAGTAGCATCTCCGCAACCGACTATTGCAGGCACACCCAGTTCTCTCGCTATTATTGCAGCATGACAGGTCCTACCACCTCTGTTGGTTACTATGGCCGACGCCCTCTTCATTACAGGTTCCCAATCGGGGTCAGTCATATCCGTAACTAAAACAGCACCTTCGTCAAGCCTTTCCATTTCGTCGATATTTTCAATTATTCTGACCTTGCCAGCCCCTATTTTTCCACCAATGCTCCTACCCTCAGCAAGAACTTGGCTTCTTTCTAAAAGCGAAAACTTCTCCATAGCATGATCTGAACTATTACTCTGCACTGTCTCCGGCCTAGCTTGAACAATATACAGCTCACCGTCGACACCATCTTTAGCCCATTCTATATCCATAGGCCTCCCATAATGTTCTTCAATTCGCACTCCGATTTTCGCCAACTGTTCTATTTCTTCATCTTTGAGACTAAAAATTTGAGATTTTTCCGAAGTTACATTAACTGTTTCTACTTCCTCGCTCACTGCACTACTGCCCTTATCGATAAATTTCATAGACAGATGTTTAGAGCCCAGCCCTCGTTTGAGTATTGCACGATCTCCTCTTCCTAATGCCTTTTTACAAACATAGAACTCATCAGGGTTTACTGCTCCCTGAACAACTAACTCTCCCAACCCATAGCTGGAAGTTATAAAAACTACATCTCGATAACCCGACTCTGTATCCAACGTGAACATGACACCACTAGAGGCAATATCGCTTCGTACCATCCTCTGGATACCCGCAGAGATAGAGACCTCACCATCAACATAACCCTGGTGACTACGATAAGAAATAGCTCGGTCGTTGTACAAAGAAGCGAAAACGTCCTTAATTCTCACTAGCACATTGTCGAAACCTCTTACATTCAAAAAAGTCTCTTGTTGCCCGGCAAATGAAGCATCAGGAAGATCTTCTGCGGTAGCGGATGAGCGTACAGCGACTGAAAACTCACCTGCAACCTCATCGCATAATCTATCATACGATAGCCTTAGTGCCTCCACGACCACATCCGGCAGTTCAGACTCCATTACCATAGCCCGCACTTGAGCCCCGACTGCTTTCAATTGTTTAAGGTCCGAAACATCCAGTTTTTCTGTTAACTCTTTAATTTTTTGTACTAGATTATTTTGTTCTAAAAACAGAGCAAACGAATTGGTTGTAGTGGCAAAACCTCCTGGAACCTTGATGCCCGCATCATTCAAGTGAGTTATCATTTCTCCAAGAGAAGCATTTTTCCCGCCAACCAAGTTGATATCGGCCAAACTTAGTTTATCTAAGGGTAAGACATATTTACTCATGGCTATCACTCATTTTTAATTTACGCATTTTCTTTGCTCTCCAAGGTATACTAATATTTAATGCTTTCTTGTTAAATCTTTATAGGGACCGCGTTATTTTGACTAAAAGAAAAGTTTTCTTTATTTCCGATAGAACTGGAATTACAGCCGAAACTCTCGGGGGTAGCCTTCTTACCCAGTTTCCTAAAATACAGTTCACTAAAACCTTTATCCCGTTTGTCACCGATGTTACCTCCGCAAAAAATGCCGTATCTACAATCATTGAACAAACCAAGGTAGACGGGGAAGACCCTATAGTCTTCAGCACCTTAACTGACCCTGAAATTCTATCAATTATAGCAACCAGTTCGCCGAATGTATTTGATTTGTTCGGCACATTTGTCGGACCACTTGAAAAGGCGTTGGAATCCAACTCCTCGCGGAGTGCGGGGAAAATGCACGGTATTAGTGATACAACCGCCTATGAGACTAGGCTTAGCGCCTTAAATTTCACACTAAACCATGACGATGGATTGAGTCCAAGTGATTTCCATGAGGCGGACATAGTTTTGATGGGAGTTTCAAGATGTGGAAAAACACCCACTTGCTTGTACCTTTCAATGCATTATTCCCTGAAAGCCGCCAATTACCCACTGACTTCAGACGATTTTAATAAACTAAAGATGCCTGAAGTTTTACGTAGCGTCAAAAACAAAGTTTATGGCCTAACAATACGCCCAGAGCAATTAAGCAGAATTCGAAGAGAGAGAAGACCAGAAGGAGAATACTCGAAGCTAAGTAATTGTCGCAAAGAGGTTTCCATTGCCGAAACATTGTTCAAAGCAGAAAACTTACCGTTCTTAGATACCTCTACCGTGTCTATCGAAGAAATTGCTGCGACTATTGTTCAGGCTATGGGATTACACTAAGCAACTAATCAATTTGGATTCCACTAAGGGTTTATTTCGAAAAGCACCTCCTTGTTGCCGTAAATAGCGCGATATTTCCCCACTCGAGCTAGGTTAATTTTTCCGATTTTCCCGGTGAGCAATAGCAAACCTTCATGCAGCTCAACATTCCTATCGAGAAGATGATTAATCAGCCACATTAGAGCCTGTCGCTGGCCATTTACAGCTCCTGCCAAGCCAGAATCTATCAACTTACTATCTTGGTACAGCAAAACTTCTAAATCATCATAACTCTTGGGGGTTAGATCTTTCATTGGATCTCCCTCGATCCAACAAGCGGCGGCCATATTAGTCGAGACTAAATCAACTCCTGTAATGCCTTCCAAATTCTTAAATTTAAGGTGCGGTAATTCAATAACAGGTAACGCATCACTTATTAAACCGTCTAAGTCTTGTGCTTCTTTAAGGCGATTTTTCAACCTTTTTTTCAACCGGAAGCCTAATTCCATTTCTAGCATAAGGCCAGGATGCTCCGAAAGGCTAATAACAACTCCGTCCTCATAACCACAACCCTCGAATAAAACCCCAGAAACAGGATGTTGAAGTTCGAATTCCTCTCTGCCCTCAACTCCTGTAAAGCCAGCTTTATAGCCTGCTATTACAGCGCCTTTGTTCATAAGTTGAATAAAACTATTCTGGATCTTGTAGGCATCCTCCACGGTTAAATTAGGGACAAGGTCTTTTACTTTAGGTAAAAACCCTTCCTTGGCTTCGCTCTCTTGGAGGTACCTCGCAGTGTCATTCCAAGGATCGACAGACACAGCATCTGAAGCAGATAATTCTATTGGCGCTGCCATTATTAGTGTGAGAAAAAAAATGACACCTAAACCCATATCTTTCATACTCCACTACAACAATGCTTTACGATATCATTAATAAAATAGTGGATAAATGAACATTCAAGAAAATTCAATATCGGAACTTATCTCTGCCTTCACCAGCTCGTTTCCAGCCCAAGAAATACCTAGAAATGTTCTAGATCTTGCTAAGCTTTGCATAATCGACACCGTAGGGATCGCCTATGCATCAAGAAGTTTCGATTTTAGTCAAACTGTTTTAAAAACAATGACTGAACTCTCTGGACCGGGGACCTCTCCAGTGATAGGACAAAGTAAGGGTTTATCAATGCGAGATGCCGCCTTCTGTAACGCAGCATTAATTCACGGGTTGGATTACGATGATACACATTTGGACGCCGTCACCCATTGCTCTAGTAGTTTATGGCCGGTCGCTTTAAGCGTTGGATTGGAAACTAACTCCCCTGGCATGAAAACACTAGTAGCTTTCATATTTGGAACCGAGATAACAGCTAGGATTGGAATAGTGGCCGAGGGTCAATTACAAAAACTGGGGCACCACCCCACTGGGATAATTGGAGCCTTTGGTTGCACTATTACGGCATCCTATTTATATGATTTAAGTACTATTCAAATCCAGAATGCCATCGGTATTGTATCTAGCATGGCAGCGGGGAATATGGAATTCATAACAGAGGGAGCTTGGACTAAAAGAATCCACCCTGCATGGGCTGCTGTCTCTGGAATAACAGCCGCGTCCTTAGCAAAACATAATTTCGTAGGTCCTAAACGACCTTTGGAAGGACAATTTGGTCTCTTTCAAAACCTACTTGGCCAAGATAAAAGAAATGATATCTACCGGGAAATTAACACCTTAGGAACTACATGGCAGACTCTTGGGAACGCAATAAAGCCGTATCCCGCTTGTCATTTCAACCATGCCTTCGCTGATTGTGCTTTAAAGTTGAAGAGAGAGCATAAACTAACATCCAATTCTATAAGGAAAATTACAGCTTTGGTACACAGAGACCAAATCCCAGTTGTATGCGAACCAATAGCCAAGAAAAGACGCCCCGCCAATTCTTATGAGGCTCAGTTCAGCATACCTTACATCATATCCGCAGTTTTCGTGTACAACCGTTTCACATTGAAAGAACTCACCGCTGATGCCTTGAGCAATCCCTCGGTACTGGATCTAGCAACCAAGATCTACTACACAGATACTGACAGGTCACTTTATCCGAAATATTTCTCTGGCATAATAATTGTCGAGACCACAGATAATCAAACGATTGAGGTAGAGGTAAAATACAACCGTGGATCATTGAGAAACCCCCTCAGCAAATCAGAGATAAAGGAAAAATTCTCGGCTAATTGCTCCAATTTATTAGGTGAGGAATCTAGCATCAAGATTCTAGGCCTATTGGATAGTTTAGAAGACCTCTCTAGTTTAAATCAGATAAGAGAAGCTATAACAGCGGATAGATGAAAGTTGAGCTCCATAGGAAAAATGAATCGATCTCGAATTATCGTTTTTTTAGTTATTTCGAATTTGCTTGCTCCAGACGTTTTTGGTGAAATAATTTTCCAAAAGGAAGAGCTCGCGATCTATCGCGAGGTCTTACATCAGGGAAGAGGTTCTGCGAGAAGCCAAGTACTCATCCATGAAGAATCAACTGGAAACACTTTGCATACTATCGGCCATGCTGAGCAGATAAAATTAATGGAAGAATTAAATTCCCAGGAAGAAATACTTAATGATTGGAAAGAAAAGAATTCCAGACGTCAAATAATTACTGAAAGCTTAGACCTGTCAATCAACTACAAAGTCTTAACAAAAAAAGATTTTAATCTAATATTTAAAGACAAGGATTTAAATGCTACTTGGGACACATTCGCAAAGCGATATAAAAATACTGATGGGTTTATAAGACTCTCCAAACCAGGTTTTGATGCACAGAGAGGAAAGAGCATAGTACTCGTCGAATACCACTGCGGTCCAAATTGCGGCACTGGGCGCTTTTTGGGCTTAAAAAAAGATAGCTCGGGAAACTGGGTAATGGAAAACTCAACTTTAATATGGATGGCGTATTAATAAATTATGGGCACGAAAAAAATATGTGTGTTCTGTGGATCACAGATAGGCAATCAGTTTTTTTTTGAAAAAAGCAGGTCACTCGGGGAAGAATTAGCCCTGAGAGGCTTAACTTTAATTTACGGAGGTGGAAACCAGGGATTAATGGGCGCGGTCGCATCTGGGTGTCACGAAAAGAGCGGGGATGTGATTGCAGTCATACCAACCTTTCTAAACCAAATTGAAAATCCCAAAAACCACCAATATAAAAAAATAGTGGTCAAAACGTTGTTCGAAAGAAAAAAAGAGATGCTTAAAATGGCCGATGGTTTTATAGCTTTGCCTGGGGGAATAGGCACCTTAGATGAGATTACGGAAGTATTGGCTCTTCTTCAGCTTCGGCAGCTAACTAAACCAATTGGTTTTTTGGACTTGAATGGATTCTACACCCCACTCTTTGCAATGCTTAAACACTTTCAAAAGAATGCTTTAACACACTATAGCCTAGAGAAGCATATGGTTATTAACCAAGAGCCTAAAAATTTACTTGACAGCTTGATGAGAGAAATCTAGTGGGCAATTTCAAAAACTTGTCAGCAGCGATCTTCGATATGGACGGAACAATCATAGATTCCGAACCACTTTTCAAATTAATAGCTAATCGCAGCGCCTCAGAATTAGGATTTTCCATTGATGAAAAAACCTACAGCACCTGGGTTGGATTGCCAAGAGAATCTTTGGAGAGAGCCATAGTAAAATCGCTAGGACCGAAATTTCCGCTTGAAGATTTCAAACGGATTTTCGCATATAACTGGATTTCTCATACTGAGGAGAACGGAATCTCTCCCAAACCAGGCATTCCGGAATTACTTAGGCGCCTAAGTAAAGAAAAAATCCCCTTAGCTGTGGCAACTTCAACTCCAACCGAACAAGCCGAGCGCTCATTGAGAATAGCCGGGATACATGACCCTTTCGACATTATAATTGGGGGAGATCAGGTGAGAAACGGGAAGCCGGACCCAGAAATTTTTCTAAAAGCAGCTCAGGCGCTCGGCTATCATCCTGAAGAATGTTTAGCAGTAGAAGACTCAGCGATTGGGGTAGAATCAGCCGTGGCGGCAAACATGTTCACAATACTGGTGCCGGACACGGTGTATCCGAGCAACAAAATTCGGGAAGTTGCTAATTTTGTAATACCTAGCCCCAAAACTGCCTGCCGAGTGATTCTGGCCATCTTTCGAGAAAAAAGTAAATAGAACCCGCGTTAGTCACGTTGGCCAACGGTCTAAATAAGAATGAAATTAGCGTTAGGAAAATACGGAGGAAGCTTTTCAGCTAGGTTCATGCTACTTTCCCAGACTGAGGGATTTGAAAGAGGCTAAGTTGAGCAAACCCACCCTCGTGTCTATCAACTGAGACGAACCTAACGTACGCCTTGGTGGACAACCAAAACAGAGTAAGGAGCTTTGCATTTCGAGCGATTTTATTGTTAGGTATTTCCGAAAATCAATGTCCGAAGAGTACTTAAAGGTTTTAGAGAAACATTATGAATAACAGCACCAAAATTCTAAAACAAAACCGACTTGCCTTTGTTTACGATTTTGATGGCACCCTAACACCCCAACCCATGCAAGAGTACACCGTTTTACCCGAATTAGGCTTAGATGCAGAGCAATTCTGGAGTGAGGTAGATGAAGAGAAAAGGCGAACTGGTGGCGACTCCATCTTGACTTACATGCGATTACTCATCGAAAAAATAGAGCAGAAAAAAGCTCATCTTAGTAGAGAGTCATTGCGCCAACTTGCGAGTCATATTAAATATTACCCTGGCGTAGAAAGTTGGTTTGACAGAATAAACCAATATACAGAAGAGCAAAGTCGAGGTACCGTCAAAACCAAACATTACATTGTCTCTGCTGGTCTTGGAGAAATTCTAGAGGGTGTGAGCATCAAAAAATTTTTCCAAAAGATTTATGCCTCAGAATACTATTTCGATCATCACGAGGTCGCGCGATTTCCGACCACCGTAATTAATGACACGGCTAAAACGCAATACTTATTCAGAATAAATAAAGGACTTGAAGAAACATCAAAAAACATAAATTTGTTTATGCCAGAGAGCGATCGCCCTATACCTTTTAGGAACATGCTTTACATTGGTGATGGGCTAACAGATGTGCCCTCAATGACTGTGGTAAAAAACTATGGAGGCTACGCGATTGCTGTACACAAATCTGACGACAAAAAAGCCGTAGAAGTATGCCAACAACTCCTAAACGCTAACAGAATAGATTTTTTTACGAAGGCCGATTACAGCCCTAAGTCAAAACTGGAACACCTTATCAAAAAGGTAATCAATTTGATGATAGCTCGAATAGATTTCGAGAAGGAAAAAACAACCTCTCATCCCGAGAACCTAAATGAATAGTTCACGTAAAAATTACTACGTATGCCTAGTGGTATTTTCCTTAATGGGTTGCGCAGGATATTCGAAGTTTCCTGAAGAAAGTCAGTCCCTAGTGGACCAGACTACAACTCCCCGAGATATTTTGAATGCGAGAATTGTCAATCGCACTGAAGGGAGTGACTACCCTTTCTTGACCGTTGGTAAATTTGTGGAACTTGCAGATAGATACCAATCCTGCCAGTGCACCAACGAGAGATTTGTCAGGAGGTGGGAAAAAACCGCGACTGGTTACCTTTTACACTCCTACTTTAACGAAAGCAGCCCTATCGAATTTATATGTGGGAGAGAGGGACATGACGCGGATTGTTTCATAAAAGAAATTGATCGGGGTAAGACAATAAGTCCCCTGAATGAAAGATTTGCTGCTGGATCCTCTTTAGTGAAATTTATCTATGATAAAGGTGTAAAATGTAATCAGTTTAAACCTTGTAAATAAATTTAGAGAAATTCCCAAGTAAAACTCGAAAAAATCAGAAAAACAAAAGTCGTTAAGAACATTTGGTCAACAGGAGTCGAGTATGGCTTTAAAAAATGACATAGATTCGGAAGAGACAAAAGAGTGGCTCGAAGCGCTACAAGCGGTGGTTGAGGTAGAAGGAAGTGAGAGAGCCCATTTTATCCTAGAACAATTGATTGATACCGCCAGGCGATCTGGTGTAAATCTACCTTATTCTGCGGAAACCGCCTATATCAACACCATTCCCCCTCAAAATGAAGCGTACACTCCCGGCGATCCAGCATTAGAGGTAAGGATAAGATCTATTAGCCGTTGGAACGCCTTGGCCATGGTGGTTCAAGCTAATAGGAAGAACAGCGAATTAGGTGGGCACATAGCCAGCTACGCTAGTGCTGCGACACTATACGATGTTGGATACAACCATTTTTGGCGTGCACCAAATGAATCTCACGAGGGCGATCTTGTTTTCTTTCAAGGTCACTCAGCTCCGGGTGTCTACGCTAGAGCATATCTTCTAGGACTAATCGATGAGAGTGAATTAAGTAATTTTAGACAAGAAGTGGGGGAAAATGGTCTATCTTCTTATCCACACCCCTGGTTAATGCCTAACTTTTGGCAATTTCCAACTGTCTCTATGGGGCTTGGTCCAATCATGGCAATTTATCAGGCACGTTTCATGCGCTACTTAGCGAACCGAAAATTATCCAATGGTCATGACAGAAAAGTCTGGGCGTTTATGGGTGATGGCGAAATGGATGAACCTGAGGCGTTCGGAGCTGCCGCTTTAGCCTCCCGAGAAAAATTAGACAACCTCATTTTCGTCGTAAACTGTAACCTTCAACGCTTAGACGGCCCAGTGAGAGGAAACGGAAAAATAATCCAAGAGTTAGAATCCGACTTCAGAGGGGCTGGCTGGAATGTCATCAAAGTCATTTGGGGATCTGCTTGGGATCCTCTTCTTGCAAAAGATAAGGATCAAAAACTTGTTTCTAGGATGGAGATGGCTGTAGACGGAGAGTATCAGGCCTACAAGGCTAATGACGGTGCTTTTGTGAGAGAACACTTTTTTGGCAAGGATCCGACGCTGAAGGCTATGGTTGCAAATATGAGCGACGAGGACATTTGGCGTCTTAATCGCGGGGGACACGATCCTCACAAGGTTTATGCTGCATATGCGAACGCTGTTAAGCATGAGGGCCAACCGACCGTGATCTTGTGCAAAACCGTTAAGGGTTATGGAATGGGAGAAGCCGGAGAAGGGAAGAATATCACGCATCAGCAAAAGAAAATGGGTGAAGAGGCACTGAAAATCTTCAGAGACAGATTCAATATACCGATCTCTGATGCCGACATAGCGGATGCTCCTTTCTATCGTCCTCCTGAAGATAGTCCAGAAATGGTTTACCTACGAGAGAGAACAGAGACTCTCGGAGGATTTCTCCCGAAAAGAAGAGCTAGGTCGACGCGCATAGAGATACCCGCAATTTCTATTTTTGATGGCATCCTCGGTGGCTCAGGCGACAGAGAACTGTCTACTACAATGGCATTCGTTAGGATTCTAAACTCTCTAACAAAGAACGAGCAGATTGGAGAAAAAATTGTTCCCATTGTTCCTGACGAGGCCAGGACGTTTGGAATGGAGGGTATGTTTCGTCAACTAGGTATTTATTCTGCCGTAGGTCAACTTTATGAACCTGTAGACCATGACGAGCTTATGTACTATAGGGAGGATATCCAAGGCCAGATACTTGAAGAAGGGATAAATGAAGCAGGCGCTATGTGTTCTTGGATAGCGGCCGCCACCTCATATTCAAATCATGATTTGCCGATGATACCCTTCTATATATTTTATTCGATGTTCGGTTTTCAGAGAGTAGGAGATCTAGCTTGGGCAGCAGGCGATATGCAAGCGAGAGGATTTTTGCTAGGAGGCACTGCTGGGAGAACTACCTTAGCAGGGGAGGGATTACAGCATCAAGATGGCCATAGCCACTTAATGGCGTCCACTATCCCCAACTGTCTTAGCTATGATCCCACCTTTGGATATGAGCTAGCAACGATAATTCATAGCGGACTCAAAAGAATGTACCAAGACCAAGAAAATATATTCTTTTACATCACTGTAATGAATGAAAACTACCCTCATCCGGCCATGCCCGAGGGCCAAGAGAAAAACATTTTAAAGGGAATGTACCTCTTCAAAGAAAATGTTGATGCAAAAATCCAGCTTTTAGGGAGCGGTGCAATACTAAGAGAAGTAATTAGGGCTGGTGAAATACTAGAGGGGATTTACAACATTGGGGCAAATATATGGAGCGTAACCAGCTTCAACGAACTGCGTAAAGAGGGGCTCGATTGTGATCGTTGGAATACGATGCACCCGTTGGAGACTCCAAGGAAAAGTTTTGTGGAACAATCCCTAGAGAAATTTGAAGGTCCATGTGTTGCTGCAACTGATTACATGAAAGCTTACGCCGATCAGATCCGAGAGTTCGTACCCAACACCTACAAAGTACTGGGAACTGACGGTTACGGAAGATCCGACTCTCGTAGAAAGCTTAGAGAACATTTTGAAGTAGATTCCACGTTTATTGTGCTAACCGCCTTAAAAGCTCTGGCTGATGAGGGTTTTGTCTCAAACGAATTAGTATTAGACGTTATAGATAGATACAAGATCAACCCAGATAAAATCAACCCTATCTACAGTTAACTAAAGCGAGATAAGATAAAAAAATGGACGTACTCATACCAGACATAGGAGACTTCGAGGAAGTCGATGTGATAGAGATATTAGTTTCTGTAGGCGATGAAATATCTATAGAAACACCTCTAATGACTTTGGAAAGTGACAAAGCAACCATGGATATACCATCACCTGCTTCAGGAACAGTAAGAAAAATCTCAGTATCAGTAGGAGATAAAGTAAGCAAAGGCGACAAAACATTTGAAATAGAAGAATTTTCAATAACAGAAAATGTAACAGAACAAAAAGAACCAGCAATTATACGTGGAGAAGCCACCGATTCAGTTAGTCACCCTAAATCTATAGAGACGACCGAAATTCGAGTACCCGACATTGGTGACTTTGATGAAGTTGATATTATAGAAATACTAGTGAGCAACGGGGAAAAGATAACAAAAGAGCAACCCTTAGTTGTGCTTGAAAGCGATAAAGCCACCATGGACCTTCCCTCTCCTGAAAACGGCCTAGTTCAAAAAGTTTGCGTTCGACTTGGAGATAAGGTTGGCGAGGGAGATCTCGTCGCCCTTATCTCTGTCTCGAACCCAAATGAAACTAATAACCAACACCAAGCTTCTCCAGCAGCAATAATTACTGAAACCTCAAATGTGATTGAGACCGAGGAGGAAAATATTTCATCCTTAAAGGAGGAGACTCCCAACGCCCCAAAAACACCATCCTTACTACCCCACGCAAGCCCCTCTGTAAGAAAATTCGCCAGAGAGCTTGGCGTCGATATAAAAAGAGTCCAAGGCAGTGGGAAAAAATCGAGAATTTTACACTCGGACATTCGGGAGTTCGTGAAAGAGAATTTAACTAAAAATGATGAACAAAAAGGAACTTTCGGAAACCTGCCTTCCTTACCCGAAATAGACTATAGTCAATTTGGAGATATTGAGAGGATTGAGCTCACTAAAATCCAAAGACTAACAGGGGAGAATTTACACCGAAGTTGGATTACCGCGCCTCATGTTTTTCAAATGGATGAAGCTGACATTACCGAATTAGAACGCTTTCGAAGAAGCAAACTGGAAGAAACTGGTAATAAAAATATTAAATTGACTTTATTGGCCTTTATTGTCAATGCTGTTGCTAACTCATTACAAAAATTTCCTAGATTTAACTCATCACTGAATAATGACTTAAAGAGCATAACCCAAAAAAAGTATGTGAATATAGGAATCGCCGTTAACACAGAAAGAGGGTTGATTGTTCCCGTTATCAAGGAAGCAGACAAAAAAGGAGTTCTAGAAATAGCGGAAAATATTCAAGAACTTGCTGAAAAGGCTCGAACTAACAAAATCACCCCTCCTGACATCGAGGGCGGTAATTTCACTATCTCTAACCTCGGAGGAATATCTGGCACTAACTTTACCCCGGTAATAAATGTACCAGAGGTAGCAATCCTGGGCATTTCTCCTGCTAAGATGACTCCTGTTTGGCTGGACGGCTCTTTTGTCCCCCGTCTGGTTTTACCTATCACACTTTCCTATGATCATAGGGTGATAGATGGAGTTGCCGGGGCACAATTCACAGCTTACTTTACTAAAATTCTTGGAGATATTCGGCAAGCTTTATTGTAGACACAAAAACCCGCAGCGTTAAATTCGTTGGGTTAATACCTTGGGACAGTTGGGTCTACATAAACCGACCAAGCATCTATTCCGCCAACTAAATTAGAAGATTGAGTGTAGCCTTTCTCAAAAAAGTACTTTGCAGCCTCTTGACTTCGGACCCCCGAGTGACAGTAGAAAATAAGACGTGCACCTTGATCAAGGTTTTTTATAATCTCAACAGCACTCTCATCAAGAAATATCGAATTCTGAAGACAAGCTATCTGGCGTTCTTCCATCGTTCGAACATCAAATAAAAAGAATTCCTCTCCGCTCTCATTCAACTTCTTTAGCTCTTGAACAGAGATATCTTTGAAACCACCATGTGCGTTGGGATTAAATATTTCAAATCCGTACTCATTTTCTCGATCAGTCATCCCGATTTTTAGGCCGGAAGCACGATTGAGTGACTCTTGATCAAGATACATCTCCACACCGCTAGCTAAAACACGAATTTTAGAGGGATTTCTTGGAGCTATTTGAAAATCATGATTAAACGATTGGTCAATAGTCAAGTGTAAAACTTCATTTTCTGATCTATCCACTCCTTCTTTGATCACCACTGCTGCCTCTTCACTCACATGAATCTCGGGCATAGTGTCTTTCTCACCTTTTTTTCCACCAAGTAGCTCGTACAATTCTCCAGAGTAAAAAAGTTGTTCAACAAGATCACAACCTCCTATAAATTCCTTGTTTACAAATAGTTGGGGGAATGTCGGCCAATCAGAAAAAATTTTTAGATCTTCCTTTAATTGGGAATCGAGCAAGACATCCACTGTATGGAAGCTATCAATGATGCCCTCCAATATACTTACCACTTTTGCGGAAAAACCACATTGAGGCGCAGCTTTGGAACCTTTCATAAAGAGGACTATCTTATGCTGCTCCAATTGTTCCTCTATCTTAGGATAAGGATTTTTCGATTTTACCATATGAACTCCAATCAGAAATCAAATCACTAGAATTTCGGTTGCAGGTGCTCTTTCTCTATACATCGTATCCCAGTTCTTGAGCCTTGGGTGATCATCCAAACCCAAGTCCATTTTTGCAAATCTAGCGAACTGAAAACCAGCCTGCATGGTACAGTCTGCTATCGTGACGGATTCTCCACACAGGTATTTTCGACCGTCTGCCATCAAGCCTTCAAAAAATTCCAAAGGTTTAACTATTGTAGATAGTGCATTGCTAGCAAGAACTTCATTAGGGGGTAATCCTATCGGCGATTGTGTGGCATGTATGTATTGAGCGATTGGTTCTAATAGTTTCATTTCAGCTATCCGCTCTAGTTCCTTTGCCCTAACCCGTTGCTTTAGAGTGCTACCCCACATATTGGGCTCAGGAAAGACCTCCTCAAGGTACTCTATGATAGATAGGGATTCACTAATTCTAAAACCGTCATCCAGTTCAAGCACCGGAACTGTACCGAAAGGGTTTTTCTCCAGAAATTGAGGCAACTGACCTTCCCCTTTTACAATCTTCACAACTTCAGATTCGAGCTCTATTTTTGCCCCTCCGAATATTTTTTCGGCTATGTAGAGCCTCACTTTAGTTGGATTGGGAGCTACTCGAAACCAGTAAAGTTTCATAAGGTATTAGTTAAGCCGCACTGCGACTGTTTGATTCATGGGATTTTTTCAGTCGAAGTAATTCTTCCCAACCAAGATAAGAGGTAAATCCACCATCGTCAAAAAACAAAATTGGCCCGTTACAGATGAACAAATATTCTGTATCTTCCAATGCTGTAGTTGCGCCGTGAATCATTCCGTTGGGCTCATATACGTAATCACCTGCGTTAAGCATTCCATCGCGAACTTGTAGTTTGCCTTTTATAATATAGGTATGGGATGCAGATAAATGTTTATGTTGGGGGGCAGTAAACCCTTTTAACCATCTAAAATGAACTGCCCAACTCCCCGCCTCGGAACCAACCCAGAGGATACGCATAAAAGCTCGCTCTGGGTCAAAGGGTTGAGGTATCCAGTCCTCTTCGCTGAAACTTACTAAAGTATCCATCAATTCTGAATTAATCGGGGAAATATCTTGCGGTAATGACATTTTAATGCTCCCTCCCTTAAAATTAAAAATTACACACACTCCAATTTTGCGACATTGCAAACCAACAAGACTCAGTAAAAAATTCTCTTTAATACTTCATCATTGCCTTCTAAAACCTAAACCGCGCTAAATTAAGACATCTCTTTTACCGGTTTCGAACTCCTTTAGCGTCCGCCCGTTAAATTACTTATGCTGAAGATTTTACGGACAGTCGAGGGTTTTACCTTCGGAAAATTAGTCGGCCCAATAGCAGGACTGACATTGGCGGAGCCATCTAATAGATTGATAGCGACTGAACCACGCCACCTCGGAATAGACTCCATTACTGTTGGCTCAAGAACATCCGTATCTTTCTGATATGTGGTGATGAATATCTTCCAAAGCTGTCCCTCTCTGTTAAACACCAAAGTCATTGGGATAAGAAAATTTTCTTCATCGACAAAAATGAGTCTACGGCCATACGGATGGCCATCCCATTTAGGAACCGCTTCTACTACATAGCATGATCTTAGTTGCCATCTATCTCTTGGTATCGTGCTCATTGGGCCAAAAAAACGTGGTACTTCGTTCTCTGAATTTAAAACATGCGGGACCACCTTTTTACCGACTAGTTTCCAGTCATTATCAATGACCATTCCGGACCAACCTTCAAAGTCGTCGAAAGTCCAATTGGTTCCAATATAACTATCCGCTCGTTCTTTTGCGGAGAGCCTTCTCACCCTCCTCTCCGTGGGCAAATATGAATTGACTTGATCTCCTTCCTTTTGTTCAATAGGTCTTTCCAGGACAAATTTCATACCCGCGACATCATATGGGGAGAGCATCTCAATATATTCTTTGAACAAATATTTATCACTGCCATCTACGGGCAGTCGGTAATCGTTATTGTTCTCAGTCGATAACCCTGATAGATATACCCGATGATAAAACATGGTTATGTTTCTGTAGACATCTCCTCCCCCTTCGAAACCTTGGGGTAATTTAGTGGTAGAACTTCCCGCATTGGGTTTGATGAAGGCTAATCCGTTCTCCACGGAATATCCGTAATAATGCCACCTATGGACATTATTCCAAGCTATCATAGTGCCTGCACTCTCGACCGTGCTCTCCTGAATTTGCTCAGCTGAAAAGGGCTGTCCAGCCACATAATTAGTTAACTGTTGCTCACCCGTCAGTTGAGCTTGACCTAAAAACTTTTTCGTTGCTTCCACAAAGCTTTTGTGTTTCTTGTAACTTTGGGACTTGGCAAGGTTCAGTTCAAACCCGTCAAAGTCTAATAGTCTCAGTAGACCAGGAGGAAAATAATTTGCCAGTTTATCAAGATCTTTTCGCCCATAGACACCCTCGGTTAGTCCGTCTATCGGGGCATCTGCAGTCTTCTCTAGCCATCGGTCTACAGCGGTCTCATCACTAGCCATTGCGCCGGTGGAGAACAATGTCGCGAGAAAAAAAGACAAGGCACAGGTTAAGTAACTGAACTTCCTCCTGGCCTTAGAACTCAACATACCTCAAACAGGCCTGCTGCACCCATACCCCCTCCTATGCACATTGTTACAACAACGTTTTTAGCCCCTCGCCTCTTCCCTTCTATCAGCGCGTGACCGACAAGCCTACTACCTGTCATACCATACGGATGGCCTACAGCAATAGAACCCCCATCGACGTTTAAGATATCGTTGGGTATTCCTAATTGGTCGCGACAGTAGATTACCTGCACGGCGAAGGCCTCATTAAGTTCCCAAAGATCAATATCTTCAACTTTTTTTCCTGTCTGTTTCAGCAACTTTGGGATTGCAAATACTGGGCCTATCCCCATTTCATCGGGTTCACAACCTGCCACAGCAAAACCTTTAAATATTCCTAAAGGTTCGATACCACGTGCGGCGGCCTGGCGGTCGCTCATGATTACTTGCGCGGCCGCCCCATCTGAAAACTGACTAGCATTACCTGCGGCAATAACTCCTCCCTCGAGGGCTGGCCTTATCTGCGAAACGCCTTCAATGGTTGTATCTGGTCGAATACCTTCATCCTGAGCGACTGTTACCTCTTTCTGACTTTCAGTACCGGAGTTTTTATCGACCATTTTCATTATGGTAGTCATTGGCACTATTTCTTTGTCAAATTTTCCCGCCTCTCTTGAAGCAGATGCTCTTTGTTGACTTTGCACTCCATACTCATCTTGATCTTCTCTAGAAATTTTATATCTAGAAGCCACTTGTTCAGCGGTCTGCAGCATACTCCAGTAGATTTCAGGCTTTTTCTCCGTTAACCATTTTTCATGGGTAAAGTGGGAATTCATTTCGTTTTGAACGCAAGATATGGATTCCACGCCCCCCGCCACGAACACTTCCGCCTCTCCAGCGATAACACGTTGAGCCGCTAACGCAACAGTTTGCAGACCAGAGGAGCAAAAGCGGTTTACCGTCATCCCTGAGGTGCTGACTGGAAGCCCGGCTCGCAAGGCTATTTGACGCGCAATATTATGTCCAGTAGCCCCTTCTGGGTTCGCGCAACCCATGATCACATCGTCAACTGCCTCAACCTCGACACCTGCTCTACTAAGAGCTTCGGATACCACATGACCACCCAGAGTAGCGCCATGTGTCATATTGAATGATCCCTTCCAACTTTTGCACAAGGGTGTTCGGGCTGTGGATACAACAACTGCGTCGGCCATTTCGTTTCTCTCCTATCAACTGATATTTAAATTTTTAAAGTCAAAGAATATGGTAGCCTATAAACCTTAGAACGGCCAACGGAGAATGGTATGCGCTCTGAGAACATATTCTTGCAGGGGATAAAGACTCCATGTTTGTTAGGAGGAGAGAAAAGCGAGGCGGGAGCAGTATTCGTCCATGGAAATCCAGGCTCAGGTTCCGACTGGAAAACATTACTAAACCCTTTGTCTAAATTCATTTTTGTAGTCGCACCCGACATGCCAGGATTTGGTAAGGCAGACAAACCAGATGATTTCAATTATTCAATCGAAGGGTATAAAGAACATCTGAACCTATTAATAGAAGAACTTGGACTAAAGAAAGTTGACCTTGTCATTCACGACTTCGGAGGTGCCTGGGGACTCGCGTGGGCTATTGAAAATGCAGACAAAGTAAATAGCATCACCCTTGTGAACATTGGACTAATGCGGGACTATCGTTGGCATTTGTTCGCGAAACTTTGGCGCATCCCAATCATAGGGGAACTTGCGATGATGCTCCCTAATAGGCTGGTTTTTAAATTAGGTCTCAAAGTGGGCAACCCTAGAGGTCTTCCTCCTAGCTATATCAATGAAATAATTGAAAATTTTGATCAAAAGACTAAGCGGGCAGTCCTGCGACTTTATCGAGATACTGACGTATCAAAAATGAATTCGACGCTCGTTGATAGAGCAGTCGAATCGCTTCTTCCGAAGAAAATTTCTTGTTTAGTAGTGTGGGGAGTAGAAGACCCGTATGTACCGGTAAAATATGCCGAAGCGCAAAAAGAGTTTTTTCCCGAGGCAGAAGTAATACTTTTCGAAGACAGTGGCCATTGGCCTTTTATAGACAACCCTGAAAGATTTGAGAAGGTTTTAACAGACTTTCTTAGAAAGCAGCAGTAAAAAGCCCTTTCTCTAAGATGGAGGCTGTAATCTAAGCACCTGCCCATCATTTTCGTCTGTCAAAATGTAAATAAAGCCATCTGGCCCCGTGACTACCGTTCTCACCCTGCCGATTTTTCCTTCCAGCAATCGTTCCTCTGAACCGACCTCATTCCCCTTTAAAGTCAATCTACTGAGACCTCTAAATCTCAAGGATCCCAAAAACAGATTACCATTCCACTCTGGGAAAGCATCCCCTCGATATAAAGTCAGACCGGATGGAGCATTTGAAGGACTCCAATAGAACACGGGAGGGGCAACATCCATCCGAGATGTGCCTTCCCCAATGCGAGTCCCTACTATATAGTTTCTACCGTGGGTCACTTCGGCCCAACCATAGTTTAAACCAGGCCTTATAAGATTGAGCTCACATCCTCCTTGAGGTCCATGCTCCGTAGCCCAAATGTTATCAGTCTGCTCATCCCAAAATAATCCCTGCACATTTCTGTTACCAAAAGTGTAAATCTCTGGTAATGCTGATTGATTTCGTACAAAGGGGTTATCATGGGGGTAACCCCCGTCAACATCTATTCTAACAATCGATCCTGGATGCGTAGCTAAACTTTGGCCGTTAGGACGATGTCCTCTGTCCCCTAGTGATACGAGCAAGCTACCGTCTTTCAAAAAAAAGAGCCGTGAACCAAAATGTCTCCCCCCTCTACTCTTGGGAAGTGCCTTAAAAATTATCTTCGCATTTGTAAGCTTGCCGCCGGATAATACGCCCCTGACCACCTCTGTTCCCAAAAGTCCCTTAGACTCTCCCACAAATGACATGAAAATGGTTGAATTTTTACTAAACTGAGGATGAAGAACAATATCCATCAAGCCTCCTTGACCAGCAGCAGCGACTTTTGGCAGTCCTTCAATGGGTGGAGATAATGTCTCTCTTTTTGACACTAGTCTAAGATTCCCAAACCTTTCAGTGACCAAGAATCCACCTTCGGGGAGGAAGGCGATCCCCCAAGGGTGAGACAAACCATCGACTACCCGCTCTACTTCAAACTCATGCAGATCACTTTTGTAGATTTCCTGTGAGCAAACATGAAAGCTGACCGTGCAAAGAACAATCAGAAATATTGCCAAGATATCATCTAATTTGTATCTTTTTTTTTCTTCACCTTGCATTTTTTTTTCCGTTAAAGTAAGACTTTACCTACCATAAAGTCAGGGAGCAGCAACCCATGAAAACAGTCAATGGAGCCTGTCCCCACGATTGTCCAGATACCTGTGCTTGGCAGGTCAACGTGAATAATAAAGGTATCGCCACAAGTGTAAGAGGCCACCCAGAACACCCTTTTACGCAGGGAACATTATGCACGAAATTAAAACGGTACATAAATAGGGTATATCACAAAGATAGAATATTGCATCCCCAAAAACGAACAGGCTCTAAGGGTGAAGGAAAATTTGAACGAATTTCCTGGGAGGATGCTATTGAAATAATAACCTCGAAACTTAAGCAAACGATTCGGGATCATGGATCATTATCTGCTCTACCCTGTAACTTCGCCGGCACTATCGGTATGTTACAACGATATGCCGGAGACCAATTTTTTGAGCGACTGGGCGCAACAGATGTAGACAGGAGCATCTGCGGTAAGGTAGCACTTGAAGGCATAAGTTACACCATAGGTGCTGGGGACACGGTACTTCCAGAAGATTTAAAACACAGTCGATACATTATCATTTGGGGAAGCAATACAGCGGTTACCAACCTCCACTTATGGAGTGGAGCCATAAAGGAAGCCCGACAAAAAGGTGCGAGAGTAGTCGTGGTTGACCCCATAAAAACACCTACAGCTGAACGCGCTAACTGGCATCTACAAATTAAACCTGGAACCGACGCTGCTCTTGCTTTGGGCATGATGCACATAATTGTTAGGGACGGGCTTGAAGATAGAGATTATGTAAAAAACCACACAGTTGGATTTGAAGAATTGCGTGTTCGAATAAAGAAATACACACCGGAGCTTGTTTCAAGACTCACTGGACTTAAAAAAGAAGAAATAGAGAACTTATCCAAGGAGTATGCTTTAACCAAACCTGCCGTAATTCGAGTTCTGGTCGGAATGGAAAGGCGCTTCAATGGAGGATTAACTCTCAGAACAATAGGCTGTCTACCTGCTCTTGTCGGTGCCTTTAAAAGTCTGGGCGGTGGCATTTGCCAATTCACTGTTAACACCATGAGAGAGGCCCTTAATTATGAAGCCGTATTACCTCAGGCAAACCGAACTTCCGGAAGACGGATTATCCATCTCGCCCAATTAGGAAGGGTCTTAACCCACAAGAACCTTTCTCCGCCCATTAATTGGCTAATGATTTATAATCTCAATCCAGTTGTTACCCTTCCTAATCAGAACTTGATCTTGGCGGGCCTAAAACGTGAAAATCTTTTCACAGTAGTTCATGAGCAGTTCATGACAGAAAGTGCTAAATATGCAGACATCTTGCTGCCTGCTTCGACACAATTAGAACATTGGGATTTAATGCCATCCTGGGGGCATACCTATGTAGCACTTAATAAGCCAGCTATCGCGCCATTAGGAGAAGCGGTAGCAAACACAGAATTATTCCGTATGCTTGCTAAAAGCATGGACTTTAAGGAACCCTATCTACTCGTCAGCGACGAGGAAAGGATTAGAAGACTTTTAGATAGTCAATCCCCTCTAGTTTCGGGAATCACCCTTGAGACTTTAAAAACGACGGGATGGGCGAAACTAAAAACCCCAACGGATTGGCGTCCTAGAGCAGAAGGAAACTTTTCCACGCCCAGTGGTAAGTGCGAATTTTTCTCTAAAACACTGGAGAATCTTGGCTTGGATCCTTTACCCACCTTTGAAATAGCTCCTAGCCAAAATATGGAAGAGTACCCTCTCGATTTCATAAGTCCTAAAGCGACTCACTTCCTTAATTCGGAATATGTTAATCTTCCCAACCCTGTCACCATCGAACACTCTCCCAGCTTGGTGATGAATACAATGGATGCGCAGGACAGGGATATCTTAGAAAATGACAATGTCCGGATTTTTAATCAATATGGAGAGGTTGTAGTAAAGGCAAAACTTTCACAGAATTGCCAGCTAGGCACCGTCAGTATGGCTTTCAACTGGTGGATGGTTTCTTCGCTTAACGGCTCATCAGCAAACGCGCTCACTCCAGACGCACTGAGTGATTTGAAGTTCGGCAGTAATGCTTTCGATGCCAAAGTGCAGGTCGCGAAGGTATAGTATGGTTAGTCGTTATAAGAAAACTAAAACACCAATGAAGATACAGCATCGTTTCGCATTAAACTTAATTCTTGATTCTCAAGATAGGCTACTTCTGTTGCTTAGAAACGACCAAACGAGCTTGGAACCAAACAAATGGGGACTGCCAGCAGGAAAAATAGAAAATAAAGAAACTCCTGCTCAAGCAGCGCAACGCGAAAGAATAGAAGAGATTGGAAATGATCACAAAGTACAATTAATCAGATATATCGGTCCAGTCATAGACTCTTTCTACGGAGGCAAATACGAAGTGCACCTCTTCCAATTCGCTTGGGAGCGTGGACAGATAATCCTTAACTCCGAGCACAAAGACTCTGCGTGGGTAGCAAAGGAGGAAATAGCCAAAATGGATGTTATGCTAGGCATTGAAGAAAATATTGCTATGTTAGAAATTTGGCCCACCCATTATCTAAACAAGAATCGTTTGCCAAAGGCGGCAAGCAATCCATTAAAATGAGCCTTTTTCAACCAATTATAACTAGAAACTTTTACCAGATTAAAATATCAAAGAGACAACACTAATGCCTTCAAAAAAAATAAGAAAAATCGTTTTAGCTTACTCTGGAGGGTTAGATACCTCTGTTATCTTGAAATGGCTTGAAGAAAATTATAAGAGCGAAATTGTGACCTTTACAGCAGATATCGGACAAGGTGAAGAACTCGAGCCGGCAAGAGAAAAAGCAAAAAGAATGGGGGTGAAAGAAATATTCATCGAGAATTTAACTGAAGAATTCACACGTGAATATGTCTTCCCTATGTTTCGAGCTAATGCAATTTATGAAGGTGAATATTTATTAGGAACTGCGATAGCTAGACCTCTGATTGCCAAGCGACTAGTAGAAATTGCCAAAGCTTCAGGAGCCGATGCCATAGCTCATGGCGCTACTGGAAAAGGAAATGATCAAGTGAGATTTGAGATAGGTGCCTACGCACTTGCACCTGATATAAAGGTAATAGCGCCTTGGAGGGAATGGGATCTTACTTCGAGAGAAACCCTCATAGAGTATGCTAAAGCGCACTCCATACCTATAGATTTCGAACAAAAGTCAGGATCGCCCTATTCAATGGATGCGAATTTACTACATATTTCATATGAAGGTGGGGTACTAGAAGACCCTTGGGTGTCACCCGAGCCATCTATGTGGAGGTGGACCCAAGATCCGATAGATGCTCCCGATAAACCACATACCTTTGAGATTCATTTTGAAAAAGGCGACCCAGTTGCCATCGACGATAAGCCTATGTCGCCTGCATCAATACTCGAAAAACTCAACCAAATCGGTTCGGAACATGGAGTCGGTAGACTGGATATCGTCGAAAATCGATATGTAGGAATGAAATCAAGAGGGTGTTATGAGACCCCTGGCGGGACCATATTACTAAAAGCCCATAGGGCCATGGAGTCACTCACCTTAGATAAAGAGATCGTCTACCTTAAAGATGAGCTAATGCCAAAATATGCCAGACTTGTTTATAATGGATATTGGTGGAGCCCTGAACGTTTGGTACTGCAAAGTCTAATTGACCAATCACAAGAAACCGTGAATGGCAAAATTCGAGTAAAACTCTACAAGGGAAACGTTGGAATAGAAGGTCGCTTCTCCGAGACTGACAGCCTGTTCAAAAAATCAGTCGCAACATTTGAGGATGATGCGGGCAGTTATAACCAAAAAGATGCCGAAGGATTTATAAAACTTAATGCACTGAGGCTTAGGTTAAAAAGCCTTGATCAATAAAAAGAACTTCAATTAAATACGCATTAGTCTAAAATAAACAAAAACTAACAATCTGAAGGCTCCACCCACCTCTAAACTGTAGGACGGTGTTTGGAGTTAAAAAGGAATAATGAATACATCCATTCATCAGGGATACTAGGGGGGCATAATGTCAAAATCGAATGTGAGTGAGGCGAAAACAAAAGAATATCTAGACCGATACATGGAGGGCGTCAAAAAAAGAAACCCGGGAGAACCCGAATTCGTTCAAGCAGTATATGAAGTCGCTGCCACCATTTTCCCTTACATAGCTGATAAACCTCAATATCACGAAATGCAAATTCTTGAGAGAATGGCAGAACCCGAACGCGTCATATCCTTCAGAATACCTTGGACAGACGATAAAGGGCATATTCGAACAAACAGAGGATGGAGAGTACAGTTCAATAGTGCTATTGGGCCCTACAAAGGAGGCATTCGATTTCACCCGTCAGTCAACCAAAGTATCTTAAAGTTCCTAGGATTTGAACAAACATTCAAGAATAGCCTTACAGGTTTACCTATGGGAGGTGGCAAAGGCGGTGCGAATTTCAATCCGAAGGGCAAATCTGATTTGGAAGTCATGCGATTCTGTCAAAGTTTTATGACCGAGTTACAAAGACATATAGGCGAGGATACAGACGTTCCTGCAGGGGACATTGGTGTTGGTGGACGAGAAATCGGCTATATGTTCGGCCAATACAAAAGGATAAACAATAAGTTTGTGGGTGTTTTAACCGGGAAAGGATTAGAGTTTGGAGGCTCAAAAATGCGAACGGAAGCCACCGGCTATGGGGCAGTCTTTTTCGCACAAAATATGCTGAAATACGCCAAGGATAGTATAGAAGGAAAAACTGTTTTGATATCGGGTTCTGGTAATGTGGCCACCCACGCAGCGGAAAAAATCATTGCGCTCGGAGGTAAGCCTGTCACTCTCTCTGACTCTGGGGGGTTTATCCACTGCGAAAAGGGATTCGATCAAGAACAGATAGATTGGATAAAAGAATTAAAGGACATCCGCCGAGGACGAATATCGGAAGCCGCCAAAGAATTCAGTAATGTATCATTCACCGAAAACAGTCGCCCTTGGGGAGTAACCGGTGATATCGCAATTCCCTCGGCGACTCAAAATGAGATTTCCGGTCAAGATGCAAAAGTGATGATAGGCAATGGAATTCAACTGGTTGCAGAAGCTGCCAATATGCCTTGCGACCAAGAGGCTGTGGACTCCTTCCTAGCTGCAAATGTCAAATTCGGGCCCGCTAAAGCTGTAAACGCTGGTGGAGTGGGGGTTTCTGGGTTAGAAATGAGTCAAAATAGCGCAAGAATTGCTTGGGATAGCGATCACTTAGCTAAGTTACTCGAATCCATGATGAGCGATATTCATAATAGCTGCGTTGAGTACGGCCAAACCAAAAATGGAGTCAACTATTTACAAGGCGCTAACGTAGCAGGCTTTGTAAAAGTAGCAGACGCAATGCTAGCTTATGGACACGTGTAGCGTAGCTATTGATTGGGCCTCATTTGAGGGAAGAGCAAGACATCACGTATAGAGGGCGAATCGGTTAGTAGCATCGTTAGACGGTCAATACCAATCCCCTCCCCAGCTGTGGGAGGCATTCCGTATTCAAGAGCTTTTATGTAGTCACTATCAAAATGCATGGCCTCATCGTCCCCTTTAGCCTTGTCTTCCAGTTGAAGGCTAAAACGTTGAGCTTGGTCCTCTGGGTCATTTAATTCAGAAAATCCGTTTGCTATCTCTCTCCCCGCCACGAAAAATTCGAAGCGATCACAGAAAAAAGGATCTTGGTTGTTATTTCGTGCTAACGGAGAAACCTCTGAAGGATAGTGTGTGATGAATACTGGGCCCTCTAGATTCGGCTCGCAGGTTTTCTCGAAAATTTCAGCCAAAATTTTACCTTCTCCCCAACCATCCTCAATTTTCAATTTTATTTGCGATGCTAGCTCCGAGAGCACTCGCATATCCTTCAGATTTTCCCCATGATAAGTTGGATTGAACCGCTTGACAGCCTCTACCATAGTTAACTTCTCGAAAGATCCGGCAAAGGAGTATTTTTTCTCCTGGTAGATTAAATAATCTGTGCCTAACACCTCTTTAACCAAATTTTTTAATAACTCTTCCGTTAAGATCATCAGATCCTCGAATGTTGCATACGCCTCATAAAACTCCAACATAGTAAACTCGGGGTTATGCCTTGTTGAGAGTCCCTCATTTCTGAAAGATCGGTTGATTTCGAAGACCTTCTCGAATCCTCCCACAACTAGCCTTTTTAAATAAAGCTCCGGAGCGATCCGCAAATATAAATCCATGTCTAAGCTATTGTGCTTGGTGATGAAAGGCTTGGCGTTCGCCCCTCCTGGTATAGGATGCATCATCGGTGTTTCAACTTCCAAATATCCTTCTAGTTTAAGAAATTTTCTTACCAGTTCGACTACCTTGCTTCTGGTCTTAAAGACCGAGAAAGCATCCTGATTCATAATTAAATCCAGGTATCTCTGCCTGTAACGGGTCTCAGTATCTGCTAATCCGTGCCACTTTTCGGGAAGCGGTCTTAAGGATTTAGACAGCAAAACCGCAGATTTAACATTGATAGAAAGCTCTCCTTTGTTCGTTCGAAATACCGATCCTGTTACGCCAACGATATCTCCCAAATCCCATTTTTTAAATTCTGCATAACCCTCTTCTCCCAGATTATCCCTAGTAACATAAATTTGAATCTGGCCTGACATATCCTTCAAGTGAGCAAAAGATGCCTTCCCCATTACTCGCTTTGTCATTATTCGACCAGCAATATTGAACCTCTCTTTGGTATTCTCTAACGCGTCTCCATCCAGCTGGCCAAATCTCTCCAGAAGGAGAGAAGCTAAAATATTTCTTTTGAAATCGTTAACGTAGGCAAGACCTTTCTTCCTTAACTCATTCAACTTTTCCTTTCTCAAGGCAATTATTTGCGATTCCGTAGCACCGCTTTGTCGATCATTCATTGATTTTCCTCGATCTTATAGACCCTTTTTTAAACTTTCCTCGATAAAGGGATCAAGGAAACCATCCAAAACAGCTTGAACATTACCAGTTTCATGGCCGGTTCTTAAGTCTTTTATCCTTGATTGATCCAAAACATAGGATCTGATTTGAGAGCCCCAACCTATATCAGACTTATTTTCCTCTACTTCCTTTATCGCTTCTCGACGCTTTAAAATTTCTATCTCATAGAGCCGCCCCTTAAGCAGTTTCATAGCCTGATCTTTATTCTTGTGCTGCGACCGTTGATTTTGACACTGCACTACTACTCCACTTGGCCCATGAGTTAATCGCACAGCTGAATCAGTTTTATTAACATGTTGCCCCCCGGCCCCGCTGGCACGGTAAGTATCGATCCTTATGTCAGAAGGATTAAGTTCTATCTCAATCGAATCATCAATCTCTGGAGAAACAAAGACGGAAGCAAAGGAAGTATGTCTTCGACTACCTGAATCAAATGGGGATTTTCTTACTAATCTATGTACACCTGTTTCTGTTCGAGCCCAGCCGAACGCGTGCTCGCCCTGCAACCTTATTGTGGCACTTTTTATACCAGCAACCTCACCTGCCGAGACTTCTAAGACCTCAGAAGAAAAGCCTTTGGATTCAGCCCATTTCAGGTACATTCTTAGGAGCATTTCCGCCCAATCTTGAGCTTCGGTACCCCCTGATCCTGCTTGAATATCCAGAAAAGCCCCACACTCATCTGCCTCTTGCGAAAACATTCTCCGAAATTCTAACTGCTCGACCGTCTTCTTTATATCTATAAGATCACACTCAATTACATCTAGTGTATCCAAATCCCTTTCAAGCAAAGCGAGAGAAAAAAGCTCTTCCGTGTCTTTCAGCTTAACCACCAACCCCTCAAGAGGTTGGGTAACCTTTTCTAAGGATGACTTCTCTTTGCTTAGTTGCTCCATCAGGGAGTTGTTTTTCCAAATTTCTGGGTCACTGAGTTTTTTTTCTATTTCTTCGATTTTCTCAACTTTTGCAGAATAGTCAAAGATACCCCCTCAAAGCGGTACAACGCTTTTCTAAATCATTAATTTCGGTTTGTAATAAATTTTTTTCCATTGCTTGCATTCCAATTACAGATACTTATTTCGCAGTTATTGTTTCAGTTAACCAAGGTACCATGCAAAATATTAAGTTGGAGAGACTCTCTATTGCGGTAATTATTAACTGTTAGCCTGAAAATAAGTTTCACCTTGGATTTTTCAACCCACCAAGACTCTTCGAATGCATTGAAAGCTATAGCAGAGACCTGTTGAGCCGAATTTGGCAACCCTAATAAGAGACTCACGTGTCTTATGCCAACTACCCTACTTCTAATTATATCAAAAACACCGTCGAAAGTTGGGGCGGGAAAACCTTGCCCCCAAGGACTGACCTCAGATAGTTCTTGTGCCAACTCCAAGTCAAAATCTCTTGCATCCAAGCTCCCATCAGTTGTGATGATTTCTTGTAAAAGAGATTCATTCATTTGTTTGGAAAGAATAGACGAAAACAACTCTTTAAATTCTATGATTTTTGCGGACGACAAGCTAAGTCCTGCAGCCATAGCGTGCCCCCCAAAACGCGATATTAAAGTTGGTTTTTCATTCGCAATTTCGGCTAACACGTCCCTGATGTGTAGGCCTTTTATTGACCGGGCAGAACCTTTCAAAAACCCATTCTTACCCTTTGCAAAAACAACCGTTGGACGATGAAATATCTCTTTTACTCGTGAAGCTACTATTCCAACCACACCTTCATGCCAATCCTCCTTATACAGACAAAACCCATCAGGCAACACCTGCTGCTTCTGATGGTTAACTATTTCCCCAACTATTTGGATTGCTTCATCTTGCATATTTCGCTCAACCAATTTTCGTTGGTTATTTAGCTCAAACAATTTTTGCGCTCTACTCAAGCTAACAGCTTTATCCGTCGCTATAAGACATTCAATTCCTAGAGACATATTACTCATTCGGCCGGCAGCGTTTAACTGAGGAGCGACGGAGTAGGCTAAATCTTCCGCAGTTAGAGTTGCTAGGTTCCTACCAGCTTGAGATAACAAAGCAAGAATACCTGGGTTACCTTTTCCGCTTCTTATTAACCTCAAGCCTGCTTGAACGATCCTACGATTGTTCTGATCTAAAGAAACTAAATCTGCCACGGTACCAAGCGCCACAAGATCAATAAAAGAAACTAACTTTGGCACTTCTATTGATTTTTTTGCAAACCATCCTTTGCTTTTGAGTCTTTCTCTAATCGCGCCCAGCAAGTAGAAAACGACCCCAACGCCTGCGAGATTGTTCGACTCAAAAGCATTGCCCTCTAAACAAGGATTCACCAAAGCGTCCGCCGCAGGCAATATATCACCCGGAAGATGATGGTCTGTGATTACAACCTTAATACCGATTTCTTTAGCGCGTTCCACGGCATTTACACTAGTTATGCCGTTGTCGACGGTCAAAATCAAATCTGGCTGATGTAATTCATGCGCAACTTCTACCAACTCGGGACTTAGACCATAACCCAAATCGAACCTGTTAGGAATCAAGTGATCTATATGCTCTATTCCCATTGAAGAAAAGGCAAGTAAACCTAAAGCTGTACTAGTTGCGCCATCCGCATCATAATCTCCAACAATCAGTATTTTCCCTTTCGATTCAGCTACCTCAATTATGATATCTGCAGCCTTGTAGATACCTGAAAATTTATCATTGGTAAACAACTTGGATAGAGATAAGTCTAACTGATCTGTATTAACTATGCCCCTACCGGCAAGAACACGACAGGTGACGTCTTTCAGAGTAGAAGGAAGATTATGCTCGGAGGGACAAGCCCTTCTAATGACCTGTTTTTGGGCCTTCAAAATAGCTGATCTCCCAGTTCGGATTGCTTATTTGTCGCATCTAAAAATGCAACCCTTCGCTTCCAAAACTTTAGCCTTGAGAGGGGCGTTACCCTAAAATGCCCGAGCCTTGTGATTAGACGCATTCTACGCAGATTACCGGCCTTTATGTGGGTAAAGAGATTTATCAACATTTTTTCCAAGAAGCTCCTTCGTGATTCAAATTCAGTGGGATCAATTATTATCAGACCATCAGCTTTAACGTCTTCAAATTCAATCCCATTAAACGCCTCTAGGTCAATCCAATTCATTCTGGCATCACTCGCAATATTTTGAGCCAAATCGCAATTAGTTATTAAAATCGATTTCCGATTTTTGCAAGAGTAATTTCTTGATGACCTCTCGCACCCCCAGAACCATAGACTGTTTATCGGAAGAACGTTTCTGCCCATGCGAACTTCATTGATACTAGAAGCATGCAAAATCATCTGAACTTCAGTTAGGAGAGTTTTTAGCTCTCCCATATTTTGACGCTCGGTTTCCGCTACTTCTAGCGGCGAACCCCTTAAAGAAAGCGGAGAATCTCCTTCTGGAGTATTATACTCACTTCTCCTCAGGTACCATCGCCACGGTTTTTTCCCCATAGTAAAATAAAATGACTCATCGGAATAAAGATCATTCAGTTCACCCAATATTTCTTCCGCTTCGCCCTTATCGATCGCCAAAGTTTGGCCATCAAAGAGAAAAACCCTATTTTGGTCAGCTTTTAAATACACTGGATCTGCCCTTAAGATGACGTTCTCATCATTGTCTTCTAGATCATTTCTGGCCAAAATATTAATTAGGAAGCTTTGAGCACTACTCCATTCATCCTTTAAACCAAAAACATCGAGCAATTCCCCTTCGTACCCTTCATAAGGACTTGAATAGGAAAAGAAACTTGTGAAAACACTTTCACAACTGCGAGAGAAATTTGAGCCGCTTCTCTTTCCTTCGCTCACAAAGGAAAAAAAATCAGGAAAAAGGATGACAAGCTCTCTACTCAAAACTCTAAGATTCCGATTTCAGTTCGCTGTCGGGCTGCCTTTCACTAAAATTCAAGAGATATAACGTCCGATAATCTCCGCAACAGCTCTTCGATCAGCCGGAACTTCCACTACATTCATATTGAATTTGTCGATCACTATATCAGGATCTTTCAGACCATGGCCTGTAAGGGTACATGTGACCACACTACCTTCTTTAATTCTCCCCCTCTCTATATCCTTCAGAGCACCTCCTACCGATATCGCAGAAGCCGGCTCACAAAATATTCCCTCATGTTGGGCTAGTAATTTTTGATTCTTTATAATCTCTTCATCGTTTAAACTTTCAAACCACCCCTCCGAATCTTCGCTGGCCTTTTTCGCTAAACCCAAGGACTGAGGGTTACCAATCCGAATGGCAGTAGCTATGGTCTCAGGATTATTAACTATTTCTTTATTCACTAGTGGAGCTGCCCCTGCAGCTTGATAGCCGAGCATTATTGGCCGCTTTTTGGTAATGGCAGTTCGCTGATAGTGATAGATATCGTGTACTGGTAGTTTGTATCCACTGTACTCACAAAACCCCATCCAATAAGCGCTAATATTGCCTGCGTTTCCTACGGGTATACAATGATAATCGGGAACTTCACCAAGCTCATCTATTATTTCAAAAGCAGCAGTTTTTTGACCTTGTAAACGATATGGATTCACTGAATTAACAACAGCCAAACCTTGTGTTTGAGCCATTTCTTTTACGATCTCCATACCGGCATCAAAGTTTCCTTCAATTTGAACCACAACCGCCCCGTGCGCAACAGCCTGCGCTAGTTTACCCAAAGCAATTTTGCCAGATGGAATAATAACGAAGCAAGGCAAGCCAGCTCTTGCCGCATAGGCAGCTGCGGAAGCCGAGGTGTTGCCAGTCGATGCACAAATGACCGCCTTGTACCCCTCACGAAGAGCTTGAGTTATCGCCACAGTCATTCCTCGATCCTTGAAGGATCCAGTGGGATTAAGCCCCTCAAACTTCGCGAATAACCTGACCCCTTTAGACTTGCAAATTTCCAGGTTTTTAAGATGCAGTAAAGGGGTCGCACCCTCGTGAAGGGTTACTACTTCTCCATCTGAATCCAATGGTAAACGATCGTTATACTTTTTAATTAGCCCACCGTTTAGCATTTTAGTCATCCTTTTGAACTCTAAACTGCTTGATGGGGCTTAAAATACCTGGCATCTCGGATATTGCTAAGCGAGTCGCATCTGCTTGACGCTGCTTTATTTTCTCAGTGACTATTAAGATGGGCACCCTGTCCGCCCTCTTGCTCTCCTCATCTTGTATTACGGCTTCAATACTTATCTTGTTAGCGGCCAGAATATTGGTAATAGAGGCGAGCATTCCAGGCTCGTTGCTAGCGACTAATCTATAATAAAAGGCACTAGCAATTGTCTGCTCTGCTGTTACAACTATATCACTCGTAGGTTCATTATCATTGTTATTTGTGATAGTTGATGCCCATTCAAGTTTCGAGTTCCTAATTGAATCAACGATATCAGATAACACTGAAGAGGCAGTTGGGCCGGCTCCCGCTCCTGCTCCTGACATTAGTAGAGTGCCTAGCATATTGCCTTCTAATCTAATCGCATTCATTTCTTCATCTACTTTACTAAGCATGTCAGTCTCAGGCACCAAAGCAGGGCCAACCCTAAGTTCAACTCCGTTTTCGGATTTCTCAGCGACGGCCAGATGTTTTATCTTGTACCCAAGTTTTTTCGCGTAATTTATATCTTCCAGTTCAACATCCGAAATGCCTATCACAGCAATTTTATTGAAATCCAAGGGAACATTAAAAAGTAAAGATGCGAGAATAGTCAACTTATGTGCTGCATCTATACCTCCAATATCGAAGCTTGGGTCCTCCTCAGCAAAACCTTTTTTTTGCGCCTCAGTCAGAATATCGTCAAATGCACTTTGATGCTTCTCCATTCCAGTGAGTATATAGTTACACGTACCGTTTATGATGCCATGCAGCTTTGTAATTTTATTTGCGACAAGCCCTTCCCTGATCACTTTGATTATAGGAATACCCCCAGCTACAGCAGCTTCATAACCAACAAAACAATTCTTTTCTGCGGCCATTCTAAAGATTTCCCCGCCATGTAACGCCAAGAGAGCTTTGTTTGCAGTAACCACATTTTTACCATTATTTAATGCTGTCAAAACAAGTTCCCTCGCCGGTTCCACCCCCCCGATCAACTCCAAAACTAAATCTATTTTTGGATCCTCAACAATGTCAAGAGGGTTAGAAGTAATAGGAAAATTCATCGCTATCGCAGATCTGTTTTTTTTCGGATTTCGCACACAGGCCCCTACAACCTTGATGTGTTTTCCTGCTCTTGAATCAAACAATTCAGGAGAACTTTGTAAAGCAGAGACCACCCCGCCACCAACGGTTCCTAGCCCCAAAACCCCAACATTTAATATATCTTTAGACTTACTCATTTTTATCGACACCAAACTATAGATCCCGCATCATTTCTTTTATTCCCCTAACCGCCTGCCTAGTCCTGTGCAAATTTTCTATTAAAGCAAAGCGAACATGGGAATCACCATATTCACCGAAACCAATACCCGGTGAAGTCGCAACCCTAGCCTTTTTCAAAAGAAACTTCGAAAAATCAAGTGACCCAAGCTTAGCAAATTCATCCGGTATCCGAGCCCAAACAAACATTGTTCCTAAGGGCCTGTCTACTCTCCAGCCAGAGGCTTCCATACCATCGCAAAGTACATCTCTTCTCATTTGGTACATTCGACAAATATCATGAACACATTCCTGGGGACCTTCCAACGCAGCGATAGCCGCTACCTGGATAGGCGTAAATGTTCCGTAATCTAAATAGGATTTTAAACGGCCGAGGGCGCTAACCAATTCCTGGTTGCCAACCATAAAACCAACCCTCCAACCAGGCATATTATAGCTTTTTGATAGCGAAAAAAACTCTACCGCAACCTCTCTACCCCCCGGCACCTGCAGTATGGATGGCGCTTCATAACCGTCATAAACAAGATCGGCGTATGCCAAATCGTGAACTACATAAATTCCATTTTCTCTTGCTATGTCTACTACCTTTTTAAAAAACTCTAGGTCGACACACTGAGCGGTAGGGTTGCTTGGAAAATTAAGCAGCAACATTTTAGGACGAGGCCAGGTATTTTTAATTGCATTCTGTAATTCAGCAAAAAAATCGACGTCGTCTCCGATTGGCACATGTCGAATATCTGCCCCAGCAATTACAAAACCATATGGGTGAATCGGGTATGCAGGATTTGGCACTAGGACAGCGTCACCCTTGTCCACGGTCGCCATAGCCAGATGAGCAAGTCCTTCCTTACTGCCGATTGTTACGATAGCCTCGCTATCTGGATCCAGCTCTACCGCATATCTGTTTTTATACCAATTACAAATCGCTTTTCTCAACCTCGGAATTCCCCTCGAGACGGAATATCTATGCACGTCTTCTCGTTCCGCAACTTCCACTAGTTTTTCAATTACATGCCTGGGTGGAGGTTGATCTGGGTTCCCCATTCCAAAATCAACAATATCCTCCCCAGAGCGTCGAGCTTGCAACTTTAGATCGTTAACTTGGTTGAACACATAGGGTGGCAACCGTGATATGCGAGAAAATACTTCCTTCACAATTGACAAATAAACATAAGCTAGATAACTAATAAGGATTGTTAGCTATAAATATACCTTTTCTTACAGAAATTAACCAGTTTTTCGCTGCCGGCAATAGGTCAATTGTAACTGAAAAGTCCGCTTCTAAGGCTATTGCCTAATCTTGCCGACCAACAAACAAAAGGTTCAATTAAAATGCCTGTCGTCGAAATTAAAGATAGCTGTATTTAACCCTTTAAATCAATCCAGTCAGTTCTATGGATTCTAGCCTGTTGTATCATTGTGCAAGCCTCTCAACGAAAAGGCTGAGGCTGGATGAAGCACAAGATAAAAACCCATCAACCTCACCTTTGGATAACAATAGGTTTTTGAAAGATTAAAAAGAGTTATGATACGTATAAGATGCATACAAGAAAACCATTCTTAGACATAATCAAATCTGTAATTTTTTGGCGTGGAACCTTCTTTGCCATACTTTTGACTTGCCTACTAATCATCAGGGTAGCGCTACCTCTTTGGCTGGAGGATAAAGAGAATTTCGCAACGCAGCTCGAACTTCTTTTTAATTCTCCTACTCACTTTGATCAGATCTCAGGCGGATGGGCGGGCTGGAGCCCTAGCCTCCGCTTTAAGAATTTTATAATTCACGATGCTAAAGGTAGATCCGTTATTTTTTCTGCCGAAGAAGTTGAAATACGAGTCAATATTTTTCAAAGCTTAATGAAAAGACGGTTTATATCAAAGAGAATCACACTTTCAGATTCAGAGTTTTCAATTTTACGAGAAGTAGATGGAAGCCTCCGTTTAGAAGGTGGGGACTCGATAAACTCTGGCTTACTGAAGCAATTGTTGCGCCACGAGAATTTTTCTATAAGCGCCAAAGCTATTCCTTTCCATGATAAAGCCTCTTCTAAAACCGCCGTGATATCAAACTTTCAATTAAAAGCCGAAATGGTAGATGACGTGGCCATAATAAATGGCGAAGCAGAACTAGGCAATCCGATCGCCGGCAAAATTCATTTCAATATCGAGCCGTCAGGCGAACTGAGTTTCAATAACTTTACAGGACAAATTGCTGTTTGGATTACTGGAATAGACCCCTCCGCGCTAACTGGAGGAACATCCATATTTAGCGATCGAATAGAAAATAAGAATATTGAATTCCTTTCTTGGATGGCGCTAAAAAAGGGAAAGATAGAAAATATTGACTATAAGATTACAGCCATCAACGGGCGACCTCACAATAGAAAGAATACAGCGACTAAGAAACCTGAGCTATATCGGGACATGTTAGACTTCAAATTAACAGGGCATATCTCAAGAAGCCAAGATAAATATATTTTTTATTCTAATTTCAACTCCCATCCGGAGATGCAGGAAAATGGTGGTCACATCATAGGGCTTACTTCTTTATCCTCCACCGACCCGACTAACTTTTTACTATATGGAGAAAATATACCACTTGAGTTCATATCCTATCTTAACTTAGTTCGGTTTTTAGGGGTGACGATATCGAACCAGTCATTGTTTCCGAGAGGCAGTGTAGGCCAACTTGGAATAGTTTGGGATGACTCGATAAAAAACAACAACCGCCTTCGAATTACCATGGATGTGGAGAATTTCTCCATTAGGTCTATGGACAACTCTTTTGGACTTTTGGGAACCGGCTTCAAAATCCAAGCCAACCAAACAAAAGGAAATGTTCAATTTGAAAAAACCGAGATTGATTTATATTTTCCAAACCAAAAAACTGAATCCTTTTCGTTCAGCAATATTGACGGCACCCTAAACTGGCAAAAGAATAATCTCGAGGGGTTAACAATCTTTGCAGAAAGGTTAGAAGGCTTTTTAAACGAGAAGAGTTTTCAGCTTCAAACAGTATTAAAGAAATTCGGGACATCTAATCCTGGTATTTTATTTTCAGCTCGGTTACCTTCCTTGAAGATCGACTTTGTAAAGAAAATGATCCCTCGAAACTTTTTCTCTGGAAAACATCTGGATTGGTTAGACTCGAATTTCAAAGTCGGCAACTTCACTGATAGTCAAATTTACTTCAAGGGCCCTTTCTTTCTTGAAAGGAATTCAGGAGAGAAACCTGAAGTGCTCGTCCAAACGAAAATATCCGAGGCTGAAATAAAATTATCCGAGGAAGGACCTCTCGTTGGTGATCTTTTTGGAACATTGGATGTCGCTCATAATACGCTTTCATTTGAGATAAATTCGGGAAAGATAGCAGACTTTGAAGTGTCAGATGCCGCAATCTTTATTCCTAATTTGTCGAAAGAGAATGGTGGAATGAGAATCTTTGGAAACTTGGTGGGTGACGGCAAGTATCTAGAAAATCTAAAAGCGCTGGCGCCGTTTGAAAATCTAAAGTTTAAATATCCTAATGCAATATCCTTGAGCAAACCAATCGTATTCAAAGTAGATCTCCAAATAGATCGACTCAAAAAACCGAATTATAAATATGTCGTAGCAGCCCATCTCCAGAAAAATGAGCTGGGCTTGAAAGACATAGAAATAAATCCAATTGTTTTATCTGGTGTTATGTATTTTTCTAACAACGGAGTAAATGGAACGGACTTGGAGGCTTCTTTTGCAAATAAAAAGTTTAATCTAGAGATTGAAACAAACAAACAATTAACACTGAGATTCGAGTCTATTAGCAAACAAGATTTAAAAGGTGAACTTGTAGTCCACTCCCCGAAGGAAAACACAATTCCCAAGATGACGATAAAAAGCCTTCATTTAGCTGGCCAAGAATTTGAAGAACATGGTCTAACCATCGCGACTAACGAAAACAATTGGGTATTCGATCTGAAAGGTAATCAGATTTTAGGAACAATATTTTTTTCTAAAAAGGGAGGGCTCCCTCATTACAAATTGGAACTGGAAAAGCTCGACATTCAGCCCATACCAAACATAACAACATATCACGAACTTTCCCACAGCCCCCCTAATATAGATGGATCTATAAAGTCTTTGATATTTAGAAACAGAGAATTAGGCGAATTAAACTTCAAATTATCTAATGCGGGTTATATTAGCCGGCTCGAAAAATTTGAGCTGAAGGACGAAAAAATAAGTATAACAATGGAGGGTGCTTGGGAAAGAAATACTGAATTGACGAGCGGCAAAATTGATGCTAGTGGTGAAAATCTAACAGCTATTTTATCACTTATAGAAGTCGAACTAGCTGGGCTAGAAGCAAACAGAAGCTCCTTCTCGCTAGATGGACGCTGGAAAGGTTCTCCATATGATTTCGAATTTGCAAATATTGAAGGCACACTGAATTTCATTTTGCGAGAAGGGAGACTCCTTGATTTGGAGCCTGGCACTAGTCGACTCTTTGGTCTTATGAGCCTGCAAGCTCTCCCCAGACGACTATCACTTGATTTCAATGATCTATTTCGAAAGGGCCTGTTTTTCGACTTTATTGATGGAGAGTTCCTTTTGCAACAAGGAACGGCAATGACGGAAAACATGGTTTTAAGTGGCCCTTCAGTTTTAGTAGAAGTTTCCGGAAAAACCAATTTGAAGGAAAAGACTTATGACCAAAAAGCCTTCGTCACGCCTAAACTATCGGACAGCATACCAATAGCGAGTGCCTTACTTGGACCAGTAGGGCTGGGCGCCGGCGCCGCGTACTATTTAAGTCAGAAGGTATTCAAATCCATACCAGGGAGAGTCGATGAAATCTTAAAAAAAGGGTACCTTATCCAAGGAGACTGGGATAACCCAATCGTATCTAAAATCGAAGACTGAAAAATTAGGACAAATGACCAGAATTAAGAAGGAATCTCACAAAACGTGGCTGGACACGCCCGCATTAAAGGACAAATCAAACCCTTTAGTTGTAATTGCGATGTCAGGAGGGGTGGACTCATCCGTGACAGCATTGAAAGTGAAGGAAGCTGGGTATAGGTGTGAGGCTCTGTTCATCAAGAGTTGGGACGAAGAAGATAAAACGGCGCGGTGCCAATGGGAAGATGATGTAGCCGACGCATTAGATGTGTGTGACAAACTATCCATACCAATCAATACAGTGGACCTTACCGAAGACTATTGGGACCTTGTTTTCACTGAATTTTTGTCGGAGATAGCACTAGGAAAGACTCCTAATCCAGATATATTGTGTAACAAAGAAATAAAATTTAACACCTTTAAATCGAAAGTCAAAGAGCTGGGTGGGGACATCTTAGCGACTGGTCATTATGCTAGAATAGGCTCAACCAAAACTGAACTTAAACTTCAAAAATCTAAAGACAAACACAAAGATCAAACTTACTTTCTCCACAGTCTCTCTCAAGAGCAGTTAAAAGACGTGGTATTTCCTATCGGGGAATCAACAAAAAAAACTGTCAGAGAACTCGCCCATTCTTTCGGATTGAAAAACTACGACAAAAAAGATAGTACAGGAATATGCTTCATTGGAAAAAAGGAATTCCGGCCTTTTTTGACTAGATACTTTCCTTCCGAAAAAGGACCTATTTTTGACACTGATGGCCAAGTAGTAGGCGAGCATCATGGAGCGATTTTCTACACCATTGGTCAGCGAAAAGGTTTAGGAATCGGCGGCAAGCAGAATAAAAAAGCTGAACCCTGGTATGTGGTCGATAAAGACCTAGAAAAAAATAGGCTTATTGTTGGACAAGGACGACATCATCCCGATCTCTATTCTAAAAGTCTTCTAGCCTGCAATGTGTCATGGATTACTAGCGCGCCACTAAAATTTCCTTACTTTTGCAATGCTAAAATCCGATACGGACAACCCGATCAAGCCTGTAAGATAGAGCCAGATTCAGAAGAAAAGCTGCGAATAGTTTTCGAAGCGCCTCAAAGAGCTATTACACCAGGGCAGTCGATCGTTTTCTATACCGAGGAGACCTGCCTGGGTGGTGCAATTATCGAAAAAAATTGAGCATATACCCATAAATCCCCATTACACATCTCAGCGTCCCCTCACAGCAATTCTCCATGATTAACACAAGACCCCAAATGAAAGGATCTATTTAAAGCGTAAATTAGCATCTTAAATACACTAGGATCAGTCGGTCCAGGCAAAACCAAAGGATTGTTCCCTCTAATTTCCAATGAATCATCCACACAGAGAGAAGGAAAAAGAGGGACAGTTATATATATGAATGTATAATATGGAGAATTAGGAGGCTTAACCAGCCAGTGATCAGCTTTAATTAATACCCCGGGGAGAACTGCAAATGGGCGAAAAACTGAATCTAAATTCATTCACAAGTAATTTTTTAGGAAAGGCCCCAAACTGGTACAAAAAAGTTATAGTTGGATTTCTGTTGTTTAATCCCTTGGTATTAATCCTTGGTCAATCGACCCCTTTCAGTGAACATGTGCCTTTTTTCCTTGGGTGGTGCCTGATTTTAGAATTCATCTTTTGCTTGGCTATGGCCCTCAAATGTTATCCGCTTCAACCTGGAGGATTGCTTGCCATAGAGGCAGTTATCTTGGGTTTAACCTCCCCCGAAACGGTTTACAAAGAGACTGTCATGAACTTTCCAGTGATAATGCTATTAATGTTCATGGTTGCCGGTATCTATTTCCTTAAAGAGCTACTGCTGTTCACGTTCACAAAAATTCTACTTGTCATCCGCTCCAAAACACTCTTATCGTTTTTATTCTGTTTTGTAGCAGCTGTTTTATCAGCATTTCTGGATGCACTGACAGTAACCGCAGTTATAATAGCGGTCGCAACTGGGTTTTACTCTGTTTACCACAAGATAGCTTCTGGCAAAGAATATCATGACTCCCATGATGTGAATAACGAAGATGATGAGCATCTTGATGAAGAACGTAAAAAAGACTTGGAAAAGTTTAGAGCTTTCCTTAGAAGCCTTATGATGCATGGAGCCATAGGTACCGCCCTCGGAGGAGTCTGCACGCTAGTCGGAGAGCCTCAAAATTTATTGATTGCGAAATTGGCTGACTGGGAATTTGTCGAGTTTTTCCTGAAAGTAGCACCAGTATCTATGCCCGTCCTAGTTGTCGGCTTAATCACATGTATCTTACTTGAAAAAACAAAAACCTTTGACTTTGGCGGCGAATTACCAACAGCGGTTCGGTCAATTCTAGAAGGCTATGACAAATATGAAAGTGATCAGAGAACTTCGAAAGACATTGCAAAGCTTTGGGTTCAAGGAATTACAGCTCTAATCCTGTGCTTGGCGCTTGGATTTCATGTGGCAGAGGTAGGCGTCATTGGTCTAACAATAATTGTTTTAGCGACTGCCTTTAATGGTGTAATTGAGGAACACAAAATAGGTCATGCTTTCGAAGAGGCTTTACCCTTCACCTCGCTTTTGGTAGTGTTTTTTGCGATTGTCGCCGTAATTCACGACCAGCACTTATTCAGCCCAGTAATTACTTGGGTTCTAAGTTTAGAAGGCACCCTCCAGGTCTCTTCCTTCTACCTGGCCAATGGGATCCTTTCAATGATCAGCGACAACGTTTTTGTGGCTACGGTCTATATTTCAGAAGTCAAGCAAGCGCTGGACGAGGGGAGAATAAGCAGAGAGGTTTTCGACTTATTAGCAGTAGCGATAAACACTGGAACTAACATTCCCAGTGTTGCCACACCGAATGGCCAGGCTGCTTTCTTGTTTCTACTAACTTCTGCCTTAGCTCCCCTGATTAGGCTTTCTTATCTGAAAATGGTTTGGATGGCTCTTCCCTACACTATAACAATGTCCACAACGGGGTTATTGGCTGTCATTTATTTACTTTAGAAGATTGGTTACCTTAAAGGACGTTAACAATAATGGAACTTAATACAGTTTTGCAGAGCACCTACACCTGTCGATATTATAGTGATAAAACAATAGAAGAACCTAAGCTAAAGAGAGTGCTAGATGCTGCCAGATGGGGACCAAGTGGGGGCAATCGGCAGCCAGTGAGCCTTGTAATCATCCGCGATCAAAAAAAGAAGTTGGCTTTACAAGAACTATACCTACCTCTTTGGGAACCCTATGTGAAAGGCGTCGAAGAAGGTGATATAAAAATAAGCGCTCGGGATTCCAACATGCTTCGCGATGCGGATCACTTTGCTCGCAATATTGCTAAAATCCCGGTTCTGATAAAAGTATGCGCTCGTTTAGGAGACGTACACCCAACGGACACGAACTTGGATCGGCTCAGTATCGTAGGGGGTGCCTCCATCTACCCTGCAGTTCAAAATATTCTACTTGCTGCTAGAAGCGAAAATTTAGGATCTGCTCTGACAACCTTACTCTGCGCAGTCGAGCCAGAAGTCAAAAATTTACTAGAGATTCCTGAAGACGTATCGACCGCAGCAATGATAACACTTGGCTATCCTTTGAAGGACTTTCCTAAGAAACTCAACAGGAAACCAATTGAAGAGATGTGCTGGGGGGAGAATTACGGGAAGAAGGTGTTTTAACCCGGTTAGAGGCTTATATAAAATCCTTAGTTCAAAAATATGAGCTGCAAGTCGTTGAGGAAAAGTTGACCTTTTTTTGTCGGCTTTATTACATCTCCGTTTCTTTCAAAAAACCCCGCCTTTTCGGCTCTAATAATTTTTTCGTCCACTTCATGAGAACCTGGCTCTATTCCAGTCTTATCATACAAGTCAGACAACTTAAAACCATCCGTCAACCGGGTTATATTTATAGCATATTCGACTAAAGCGTCTTCTTCAGACACCAATTTCTTCTCCGAGTCCGCTCGCTTTTCTTTAAGTTTTTTCATGTACAACGTGGGCGAGTCGGCTTTTTTGGTCCTATAGATGCCTTTACCAATGGTGACTTTTCCATGTGCACCAGCACCTATACCGATATAGTCGCCGTAACGCCAATAATGGAGATTGTGACTAGAGGACCTCCCGGATTGCGAATACGCAGACACCTCATATCGGTTGAAACCAGAATCTTTTAGGAGCTCAAGTCCATCCGAATAAGATCGATAAATAGCGTCTTCGTGCGGAACCTTCGGTGGCGAAACATGGAATTTTGTACCCTCCTCGATTGTCAGTTGATATCGCGATATGTGTCCTGGTTGAAATGAAATCGCTTCATTTAAATCCAACATATCACTGTTATAGGTTCCTGACGGCACGCCGAACATAAGATCTATGTTAATATTTTCAAAACCCACCTCCTCAACCAGAAGAATGGCATTTCTGGCCTCTATAGCGTTGTGTGGTCTCGATAAGGCCGTCAGCACATCGTTCGAGAAACTCTGTACGCCTATGGAAATCCTATTTACTCCGGATCTTTTATATACCTCAAGTTTACGAAAACTGGCGCTCTCAGGGTTTATTTCCAGGGTTATCTCTGCGCTCTCTCTTACACGCACTTTTTCTGATATGCCTTCAAGCAACCTCGCTATCAGCTCACTACTAAATAAACTTGGAGTCCCTCCTCCAAGATAAATGCTAGAAACAACACGACCGGGAGCAAGTTTAATATCCTCCTCTAAATCTTGTAATAGGCAATTTATATAAAGATCCTCTCGAACAGATGAAGTTCGAAGAAAGCTATTGAAGTCGCAATAGGGGCATTTGCTAGTACACCAAGGGAGATGCACATACAGCGATATATTCTCTCGCCAAGGCAACATAATTCAAAGACTTTTTAAATTTTCCAACATTAATTTTAACGCTTTACCTCTGTGACTTAGGACTAATTTTTCCTCTCTCAACATCTGGCCGGCAGTTTTAGAGGTAAATTCATCAAAAAAAATTGGGTCATACCCAAAGCCGTTTTCTCCCATCGGCCTATGGGTTATCCTCCCTTCCCATTTCCCAATAGCAATAATGGGTAAAGGGTCAAATTCGTGTCTTACTAGAGTCATAGCGCAAACAAAAAAAGCTCGGCGCTCAAGATTTTTGAGATTTTCCATCCGCTGTAATAGTTTCTCCAAATTCTCGCCATCAGTGGCCTTTGCTCCTGCAAACCTTGCCGAATATATCCCCGGATCGCCATTAAGCGCCGGCACTACCAAACCCGAATCCTCAGCCAAAGAAATTAACCCTGTCGAACGACAAGCAAATCTAGCTTTCGCAATAGCATTTTCAACGAAAGACTGGCCAATTTCAGGCTGCGATTTAAAACCCAAGTCCTTTTGAGAGGTGAAATTTAACCCCTCCTGCTTTAGGTACTGACTTATCTCTAGAAACTTACCAATATTTTCTGTGGCAACCAATATTCTCATATTTTAATTATTCAGATAACACTGAAGCCTGAAGTTGCAGGAGTTGCTTTATACCTTGCTGGGCTAGGTCTAGCATGCTGTTCATCTCATCTCTCCGGAAAGCATGACCTTCCGCAGTTCCTTGTATTTCCACAAAGTGGCCCGCTTCATTCATCACTACATTCATATCGGTCTCGGCACTGGAATCCTCGTGATAATTTAAGTCCAGAATGGGTACACCCTCGAAAATACCGACAGAAATAGCGGCAAGAGCACCATGAATCGGACTACTTGACATCTTTTTTTCTGTTATCAGCCTCTCTACTGCTAAAACCAAAGCTACGTAAGCTCCTGTTATTGAGGCCGTTCGGGTTCCACCATCGGCCTCAATAACGTCACAATCTAAGGTTATCGTTACCTCTCCTAGAGATTGAAGATCTATAACAGACCGGATCGATCGACCAATAAGCCTTTGAATTTCCTTTGTTCTCCCAGACTGCCCACCAGATGCGGCCTCTCTTCGGTTTCTACTTCCGGTGGCACCTGGCAACATTCCATATTCTGCGGTTACCCACCCTGTTCCCGAACCCTTCAAAAAGCCTGGGACCCTACCCTCGACGCTAGCGTTACATATAACCCTAGTTCTCCCACATTCTATAAGAACCGAACCCTCAGAGCTTTCTACAAAATTCTTTGTTATCTTAAGCTCTCTTAACTCATCGGGATTCCTTCCGTCTGGTCGCTTCATAATTTTGCCTACCTTTAGAATGCATGAAAGAGGGAACATTATACCCACAAATCCTCTAAACAACGGATTCATCTTGAAAAACTGCTATGTTAAATGGTTTTTTAGTAATATTCTGAACTTAAAAGAATAGACGCCTACAACGACCCTGTTTTAAAGGAGAAAGATATGATCCTCAGTATGACTGGTTTTGGAAGAACCGATTTCGAAAAGGGCTCTGTGACAGGCTTTTTAGAAATAAGGTCTCTAAACCATCGTCATTTGGACATTTCGGTAAAACTACCTGAGACACTACGTCCCTTTGAGAAAACAGCGAGAGAATTAATCAAAGCGAGAGTAAATCGAGGAAAAATTGACTGTTACCTAAATTTTGAAACGAAGAAAAAACCTGAAGACTGCCTAGAAATAGATGACTCTATTTTACGCAACATGGCTGCAATTAACACCCGACTAAGCCGAGAATTCAAGAAAGACCTGGAGATCAACCTCATAGACTTAATGAAATGGCCGGGTATTTTTTCAGCAAGAGATATTTCCTTTGAAGGTAATGAGGAAGTATTGACTGAGCTCTTTAACAATACTCTCGAAGAGCTGCTATCTACAAGGAAAAGTGAGGGGCAAAACATAAAAAAAGCACTAGACCAAAAACTAGAGTCATTCGAAAAAAGCCTCTCTTTGATCGCTGACCTAACTCCTAAAAATTTAGAAGGGGCGAGGAACCGCCTACATTCTCGCCTAAAGCAGCTCAAGGAAGATATCGATCATACACGGGTAGAACAAGAAGTAATAATTTTAATCCAAAAATTAGATATATCGGAAGAACTCGATCGCATAGAATCTCATGTAAAGGAAATGAAAAAAGTGCTCTTTAGGAAGGAGCCTATTGGAAGAAGACTAGACTTTATTCTCCAAGAGTTAGCTCGTGAGACTAATACTTTAGGTGCAAAATCTAACAATATGGATATATCTGCTGCTACTATTGAAATGAAGGTTCTTCTAGAACAGTTAAGAGAACAGGTCCAAAATATTGAGTAATAAAAATATCTCGAGTAAAAATGGTCATGCTTTCGTCTTTTCCGCGCCATCTGGGGCCGGGAAGACTAGCCTTGTAAACGAACTGGTGAAGTCGAACAAAAACCTACATCGCTCAATTTCTCACACAACGCGCCGCGTTAGGAAAGGCGAGCGGGATGGAGTCGACTATTTTTTTGTCTCCACCAAAAATTTTGACAAGATGGTAGCAAATGACGAATTCATAGAACATGCTAATGTTTTCGGCGCAAAGTACGGTACGAGAAGGAAAACAGTCAACGAACAATTGTTGGCTGGCAAGGACGTTGCATTAGACATTGACTGGCAAGGCGCTAGAAAAATAAGAGAGACAATTAATGATTGTATTTCTATCTTCATTCTTCCTCCTACTATGAAAATTCTGAAAAAAAGACTAGTAGGGCGAGGGGATTTAGAACATCAGATTGATAGTAGGATGGAAAAGGCGATAAACGAAATCCAGCACTTTGAAGAGTATGATTATCTCGTCTTTAACGATAACTTTGAACACACACTTGCTCAGCTACAAGCTATCGTAACAGCCTCTAAGTTGAGAACTCCCAGACAGAAGATCACCCACCAAGAGGAAATCAGAGAATTAATAGAAGCCTAAGTTAGAGTTTGTTAGAATAAGAGGCTACATTAAGATGATTAGTTAAATAAGGAACGAACCATGGCACGATTGACAGTAGAGGATTGCCTTCCCTTAATAGGAAATCGGTTTGATATTGTTCTTGTCGCAAGCCGGCGAGCCCGACAACTCGAATTAGGAGCAGAACCGCTCGTAGACGCAGAAAATGATAAACCTACGGTTATTGCACTCAGAGAAATCGCTGCAGGATTAATGAATCAAGAGATCCTGGACGAGATTGAAGCGAAACAACGAGCGGCTGAAGAATATGAAGCTGCTGTAGAATACGCGGAGAGACAAGCCGATCAGCAACATCCCTCGGCTGAATTCCTTCCAGAGGAAAAATAACGAAAATGCGATCGTTATCACTTATTAAAAGGGTTTTCTAACTTGCCCAATCCCACCCTATTAATCTAAAACATAGAAGAAATGAGCGCGAGACCTAATGAAGTATCCGTCTCTGTCCCTCGAATAGAGCGCCTCTGCAGAAAAGCAAAATCATATCTAGGTCAAGAAGAGATCCGAAACATTAAAAGAGCCTATGAATTTAGCGCAAAAGCTCACCTAGGACAGTTTAGAAAAAGCGGAGAACCCTATATCCAACATCCACTAGCAGTAGCACATATTTTGATAGAAATGAGGATGGATCATGAAACTCTCATGGCAGCGATGCTACACGATGTAATCGAAGACACTCAAATCGCAAAAAGTCACATAAAGAAAGAGTTTGGGGGCGGTGTGGCGCAAATAGTAGATGGCTTGAGTAAATTAACCCAAATAGAATTTGAAACCCATGCAGAAGCACAGGCCAGTAATTTTCAGAAGATGCTGATGGCCATGGCTAATGACATCAGAGTGATTCTCGTTAAGTTAGCTGATCGTTTACATAACATGCGAACAATCAAACATCTCGAATTACAAAAACAAAAACTCATCGCTAAAGAAACATTGGAGATCTATGCTCCCATCGCTCAACGGCTAGGGATGAACACGATAAGATTGGAGCTCGAAGAATTAGGCTTTCAAACTCTATATCCACTAAGGCATGGAGTGCTAGGACGAGTTATTCAAAAAATCAGAGGTAATAGAAAAGAGGTTATAAAAAAAATAGGAAATAGGTTGAAGCGTTGCTTGAGACAAGAAAACTTGGTCTCCCACGTGGTAGGCCGTGAAAAACATTTGTACAGTATTTACAAGAAAATGAAAGAGAAGAATCTACATTTCAGTGAAGTCCATGATGTTTATGCTTTTAGAATTATTGTCGATACCGTAGATACCTGTTACCGAACTCTCGGACTAATTCACGGCTTATATAAACCTGTTCCGGGCACCTTTAAAGACTACATTGCCATACCCAAGGCGAACGGATACCAATCCCTCCATACTGTTCTATTTGGTCCCTTCGGCGTACCTGTAGAAATACAAATAAGAACAAATGAGATGGATCAAATGGCAGAAGCAGGGATCGCAGCTCATTGGCTGTATAAAACGGGTGAAAAGGCTGTGAAAACGGCTAGGAAAAGAGCTCATGAGTGGTTGCGGGGTATGTTAGACATTCAACGTCAGGCAGGGAATTCAATAGAGTTTCTCGAACATGTGAAGGTGGACCTTTTTCCCGATGCGGTTTACGTATTAACACCAAATGGGGATGTATTAGAGATGCCTAAAGGTGCATCGGCTGTTGATGTTGCCTATGCAATACACACAGATGTTGGAAAAAGATGTGTAGGCTGCAGGATCAATAAGAGAATTGCCCCCCTCAGAACACAGCTAGAAACGGGCGATCAAGTAGAAATAGTTACCGCACCAGGAGCGACACCCAACCCGGTATGGTTGAACTTCGTAACCACTGGAAAAGCAAGAGCCAATATACGTCATTACCTCAAAAATTTACAACGTGACAAAGCTATAGAATTAGGCAGAAGACTGCTAGATAACGAACTAATTAAGTCATCACGCTCTCTACTTTCTCTGAACGAAGAGCAGCAAATGAATATTGTTCAAAACTTAAAACTACCCTCTTTTGATGATCTTCTTGCAGATATAGGACTAGGCAATCGCCCACCAATCTTAGCAGCGGAAGTTGTCAAATCAGAACTTGCTAAAGCACAGGAACCTGGTGGATTTGTTAAAAACAAACTCACCAGCCCATTAATTATTCATGGAACAGAGGGAATGGTGGTCTCAATCCCTAAATGCTGTTACCCCATACCAGGCGACCAAATAATGGGCACTATCACCTCTGGCCGAGGAATCGTGATCCACCGCCTTTCGTGTCACAATACGGTTGAATTTCGCAACGCGCCCGACAAATGGATAGATGTGCGCTGGGCTTCCTCCATCGATAGAGAATTTAGCTGCGAAATAACTCTTGATGTTTTGGATAAGAAGGGAGTGCTTGCGACCGTAGCAGCTAGCTGCGCTGATCGATTAGCTAGTATAGAAGGGGTCGAATTGAGTGAACGAGGAGAGGAATACTCTGAAATGAAATTGACCTTGGGAGTAAAGGACAGAAAACATCTAGCCGATATCCTGAGGGTATTAAGACAAATAAAAACTGTTTCCAAAGTTAGTAGAAACCAACCCAAAAAAAACAAGTCAACATAGCAGCAAGTAATAATGTCAAAAATAGCGATAAACACAAATAATGCACCAAGCGCGATAGGGACATATTCTCAAGCCATAGTAAGCGGAGAGTTGGTTTTTATATCGGGGCAAATCCCTTTCGACCCTCAAAATAACACAAAGGTGGAAGGAGATAGAGCCGCTCAAGTACGTCGAACTTTTCAAAATCTAGCAAATGTAGCCGAATCTTCAGGAAGCTCTCTAGATAATTGTCTGAAACTAACTATCTTCCTCCTTGATTTAAAAGACTTCGATATGATTAATACAACAATGAAAGATTTTTTTTCAGAACCTTACCCTGCTCGGTCGGTAGTGGAGGTTAAATCCTTACCTAAGTCAGTGCCCTTAGAAGTTGACGCGATACTCGCCTTATCGCGGAAGTAAGTAAGCTGGCATTTTATGCCGTATAAGCCCAACTTTAATTTAGATAGTCCAGTCCTAGGGCTGACTGGCGTGGGACCGACAACCGAAAGAAAGCTCCAGCAGTTAGGCATATATTGCATAGGCGACTTATTATTTCACCTACCAGTCAGGTACCAGAACAGAACCCAAACCACAAGAATAGGCCAACTTCAAGAAGGTAGGGAAACTCTTATCGAGGGCTTAATTGAATCGAAGAATATCTCCTTTGGTGGCAGAAGAAGCTTTACGTGCCGACTAAGCGATACAAGCGGAACCGCACAATTGCGTTTTTTTCATTTTTCCAAGCAACAATTTGAAGCTTTAAAGCTTGGATACAAATTACAATGCTTTGGAACACCAAGAAAACGGAAGAATAATTTCGAATTTATACACCCGGAGTACAAGATAGGAACTGCTTTTTCGGCCTTTCCTAAAGTAGAAACTCTAACACCTGTCTATCCACTAACTGAAGGAATTCACCAAAGAAAGATAAGTGGTTTAATTAGCTCCGCATTAAACTTATTAGACAATTCTAAGCTAGAGTCTATTGAGTTGTTACCGACGTCAATACGAGAAAGTTTTAAGTTAACAAACATTGTAGATTCCTTGCGGGTTATCCATTCACCGCCACGCAAAGCTACCTCCGATATTGATCAATTCATACTCCCCCATCTTCGTAGGCTAGCTTTTGAAGAACTTCTCACGCAAAAGATTTATTTAAATCAGGAACGAAAAAATAACTCACGTTGGCACGCTTACCGAATTCCAAACACCAAATTAAAGGAGGATTTTCTCGGTCAGTTAAAATTTAGTTTGACTTCTGATCAGCTGAAAGTTGTTTCTGAAATAGAACACGATTTGAATCATGTGACTCCTATGAATAGATTATTGCAGGGAGATGTCGGTTCAGGAAAGACCGTCGTAGCCGGCTCAATTTGTGCAAGCGTTATTGGGAATGGATATAAAGCCGCCCTAATGGCACCCACTGAGCTACTCGCTGAGCAGCATCATAAAACATTATCGACTTGGTTCAACCCTCTCAAAATAGACACTCTTTTACTCACTGGAAAGCTCAACAGCGCAGAAAAAAAAGCCATCTACAAAAAAATTAATTCGGATCGACCTCTCATTCTTATAGGAACGCATGCCTTATTTCAGAAACAGGCAAAATTTAAGAAACTCGGTCTCATTATCATTGATGAACAACATCGATTCGGCGTGGAACAGCGTGAAGCTTTACTAAATAAGAGCCGAAGTGGAAACTTGCATGCTCACCAATTACTAATGACAGCCACTCCAATTCCAAGGACATTGGCAATGACAGCTTACTCACAATTGGATATTTCAACACTTAGGCATTTACCAAAAGGAAGAAAAAGAGTGGCTACGCATGTAATAGCAGATACTCGAAGAGACAAGATAGTAAGGAGAATCGGCGATGTTTTTAGAGGTGGTGGTCAAATATACTGGGTGTGCCCTCTTATCGAGAAATCAAAAAAGCTGGAAAAAGAGGCTGCTAAATCTATTGCAGACAAGCTTTCAGAGGTACTTCCCGAAATGAACGTTGGATTGATTCATGGCAAGCTATCGGAACAGGAAAAATATGATGTGATGGAATCATTTGTGAAATCCCGAATAAACCTCTTAGTTGCGACTACTGTTATTGAAGTCGGGGTAGATGTTCCAGATGCCACTTTGATTGTCATAGAAAATGCTGAGCACCTAGGATTATCTCAACTACATCAACTAAGAGGCCGAGTAGGTAGAGGTGATAAAGAAGCGAACTGTATTTTACTATACCAAAACCCACTTTCTGAGATAGCAAAGGAAAGGCTTGAAATTATCAGAAGAACAAATGATGGTTTTAAAATCGCGGAACTAGATCTTAAACTACGTGGGCCCGGGGAATTTCTTGGAAAACGGCAATCAGGGATAATACAGTTTAAAATCGCTAATTTGACTAGAGACTCACATTTAATACCCGAAGTAAATGATGCAGCCAGTCAATTGCTCGGTCTACCCGAGCGTACCAAAGAGCTCCTCATTAACAGATGGATGATCTCGCATTTGAAATCACTCAGCCAAAAATCTAATGAGACGGATTAAGCATGGCGTCACCACAAAATAAATTTAAAGCTTACGTTTTTCTACTCCGACTAAACCGGCCGATAGGTATTTATTTATTGCTTTGGCCGACATTGTGGGCTCTATGGATTGCTGGCAAGGGACCACCAGAACTTAAAATCCTTACCATATTCATCCTAGGAACAATATTGATGCGATCTGCTGGCTGCCTTATTAACGACTATCTAGACCGTAATCTCGATCAATTTGTCTCTAGAACGAAAGGTCGTCCCATGGCGACAGGGTTAGTCACACGGAAAGAAGGTTTGGTTATCTTTGGGATTTTAATTACATTTTCGGCGCTTCTAGTTCTCACGCTAAATAAAACTACCATCCTTCTATCAAGCGTTGGACTGTTGCTTGCCACCACTTATCCGTTGGCTAAAAGATTATGGTACCTGCCCCAGTTTCATCTTGGTTTAGCGTTTAGCTGGGGCATTCCCATGGCCTTTTCAGCAGTCACCGGAGAAGTGCCGATTGTCGCTTGGTCTCTTTATCTCACGACTATCATTTGGACTATGTCCTACGATACTTTTTATGCCATGGTGGATCAGCACGATGATTTAGATGCCGGAATAAAATCCTTAGCCCTGCTATTTGGACGTGAACAGTCTAAGATCATAACTCTCCTCCAAATAATATTTCTAATTTTTTTAATCATCATAGGAAAAAAAGAGGGCTTTTTGTTCCCTTATTATTTAGCTTTAGGGCTCTCATCACTCTGTTTCATCTATCAACACCGACTCATTACATCTCGAGAGCCAGCTAAGTGTATGAAAGCGTTCGAGAATAATAATTTCGTTGGTGCTATTATTTTCGTCGGAATCACAATGAGTTATCATATGTCCTTGTCGACGTAACAAAGTTATATGTGATAATCGAACAGTGGAGGAAAAAATCATGAATCCGTTAGACAGTATTCTGGGAACTATAATTTCAGGCGTTGTTTTGAGTGTGATACTGGTATACGTCGCTAAGTGGCTAGTAGCTGGCGTTTGATTTTCAACTTAATCATCTGAGGAATAAACTATGGATATGACACTTATGATGCTCGATCGCTGGCTACATTTGGTAGCCGGAGTGATGTGGATTGGATTGCTTTATTACTTTAATTTCGTGCAAGTCCCAGCTATGGCGGCTGCAACTGCCGACGCCGATGGTCCCGGACCCGCTGCCATTGGACAATATGTAGCACCTAGAGCATTACTTTGGTTCAGGTGGGCAGCTTTGGTGACTTGGTTAACAGGAGCTTATTACCTGCATGCGGCGGAGTATTATTCCGTTCATGGGGCATTTACTCTTGGTATAGGCGAAAACAATATTGCTCTAACGTCTATAGGAATTGGGGCTTGGTTGGGAACCATTATGCTCTTCAATGTTTGGGGCTTAATTTGGCCTAACCAAAAGAGAGTACTAGGCCTAGTCGAAGCTACCGATGAGGAAAAGGCGACCGCAAAAAGGGTGGCATTTTTAGCTTCTCGTACAAACACGGTCTTATCTATTCCCATGTTACTTTTTATGCACGCTTCTGTGAGAGGACTACCGTTCTAAGGTAATTGACCAAGGTGTTTCTCTGGACACCTTGGTCGAACCCTGCGCAGGTAGAATAGAGTACTGAAATATAATGAATTCAAAACACTCCAATCGACCTTTGGAGGGCGTACGTGTCCTCGAGATTGGTCAACTCCTGGCGGGTCCTTTCACCGGTACAATACTAGGCTATTTTGGAGCTGAAGTAATAAAAGTTGAGCCTCCTAATAAAGGAGATCCAATTCGAGGATGGAGAGAGGTCTTCGAAGGAACATCATATTGGTGGGCTAGTCTGGCTAGGAATAAAAAATGTATAACCCTTGATCTTTCAAAGGAAGAGGGTAGAAAAATTTTCAGACAATTAGCGGATCAAAGCGATGTCTTGGTAGAAAATTTCAAACCTGGGACAATGGAAAAATGGGGTGTTGATCCGGCTTCCTTAGAGAAAACTAATGCGAAACTTATTTACGCTCGGATCTCCGGATACGGACAAACTGGGCCCTATGCTAAGAAAGCTGGCTTCGCCTCCGTCTGTGAAGCTTTTGGTGGGTTTCGTTATGTTAACGGATTTCCAGGAGAAAAACCGGTCCGACCGAACCTAAGCATAGGCGATACGCTGGCAGGAATTCATGCAGCTATGGGAGTCCTCCTAGCTTTAATTCAACGAGAAAAAGACGGGAAAGGACAAATTGTTGACGTAGCTATATTTGAAGCGATTTTCAATCTACTCGAAGCAGTCATTCCAGAATACAGCGGCTCTGGACTAATCAGACAGCCCTCCGGCTCTACTATCACCGGAATCGCCCCCACTAACACCTATATCTGCCAAGATGGAAAGTATATCGTAATAGGGGCGAATACCGACTCTATGTTCAAAAGGTTAGCTGAAGCGATGGGAAAACCGGAAATTGGTCTGGATCAGCGAATGTCTGATAATGCTGGTCGTGTAGCGGTGCAGCAAGAACTTGACGATACCATAGAGAACTGGACAAAAAGCTTGTCGGCTCAAGAGGCACTAGCAAAACTAGATGAGTATAGTGTTGCTGCCGGTCCTATTTATGATGCGCGTGACATGATGGAAGATCCTCAATTTAAAGCGAGAAACCTATTCCAAAATGTTACTATCAATGGTAAAGAGATCCAGATTCCAGCCATCGTCCCTCACCTATCACGCTCTCCCGGACAGACTGAGTTTGCAGGTTCTGAATTAGGTTGCCACAACGAAGAAATCTATCAATCTGTGTTGGGGATGGAGGAAGAGGCTCTACATTTATTGGCAGAAAAGGGCGTCATTTAGGAACCAAGAAGGAATTAAAAATCCATACAATCGATCTCTTATAGACTAATATTTTTTGAAACGTCGCTCTGAACCTAGGTACTAATAATGAAGAAAAAAGAAATTATTGCACTAAATATTGATATCCCACAACCAGAACAGTTACCAGAAGAAACTCAAAAGTACCTCAACATCTGCCAAGAAAAATTGGGGTTAGTGCCTAACGTCTTAAAGACATACACCCATGAAATGCAACAATT
>MDTD01144116.1_pt1 | contig 55981 bp, 52 predicted proteins | sample 811221 | NCBI WGS metagenome assembly MDTD01 (sample SAMN05326646, study PRJNA326480) | marine metagenome | isolation source: seawater | place: Pacific Ocean: South West | collected 2011 | reverse complement strand
TTTTTTTGGAAGTAATGGAATTCTAATTCCTCCATCAATCATTTTTCTGAGTTTAACTGGTTATTTTTTTCAAAATTTAATTAAAAAAAAAAATACTGATAATTTAATACAAGTTTTATCATTCATATTCTTGTCCTATTGTTTAATCAACATGAATAGATATAGCTCTTGGGGTAATGATGACTTTGCGTCAATTTTATTTTTAATTTGTATAATCGAAGCTTACAAATTGTATTTAAATTTTAATTTAAAAGATTTGTCAAAATTATCCCTTTTTTGTAGTTTTGCCTTTCTTTTAAAAACTTTTTTTATAATTTCTTTCATAATTCCATTTTTTATTTTATTTAAATATTACAAAATAATTTCATTAAGAAAATTTCTCAATTCTATCAATATATTTTCATTTTTTTTTATTTGTATATGGTTGCTTAAAAACTATTTAAATTCCTCATGCTTTTTATTTCCAATTGAATTTACTTGTTTATACAATAATGACTGGTCTATGACAAAAGTAGCTGTCAATAATATAAGTAATATTAGTGAGGCGTGGGCCAAAGATTTTCCAAATCATGATAATAAAAATATTGGTTTTAATAATTATATTTCGGATTTTAATTGGATATCATCTTGGCTTTATAACCACTTCACAGTTATTTTGAAAAATATATTAATTTTGATACCAATAATTTTGATTATAAATATTTTTGTTAAAATAAAATTTAGTAAAATTCAAAATAATTTTATTAAAGAATTTTTAATTGTATCATTTTTATTATGTCTTATTTGGTTTTTAAAATTTCCATTATTAAGATTTGGAGAAGGTTTTTTAGTAACGTTGGTTACTCTTTCTTTTCTTTATATAAAGATAAATAAAATTAATTTTAAAAATTATAGAAGCTTTAACAAAATATTTATTTCAATTTTAATCATAATTATCATAGGAAAAAATGGTTATAGAATTTTTAATAATTATGAATATCTATATGTAGATTACCCTTGGCCAAAAAAGAATAGCTATTCAGATACAAATAAACTAAATGAGTATGTGGGCGTATTTAAAAATGGCTCAATTATTTATTATAAATCAAAAAATGAAAACAATTTATGTATGTATGGCAAAGCTCCTTGCGCTGCAATCGGGGTGAACAAGTATTTTTTTAAAAATTTAAAAATGGAAATTCATAAGGATAAATTTTTAATATTTGACAGTTTTATAATATCAAATAAATAAAATTTAGTAATATTCATTATAATACCAACTATTAATGAAGAGAAAAATATTTCCAAAACATTAAATAAAATATCTAATATAAAAGACCTATCTAGAGCAGAGGTAATTATTTTAGGAAACCATTGTATAATTGGTGAGGAAACAAAAAAATTAATCAAAAAAAAAATATATATTTACAATAGATGAAGAAAATAATTTACAGTCGAAATCAAATAAATTTCTTAACAGAATTGTAATAGATAATAATGATGATTATAGTATGTTAAAGTATAAATTTATAAGATCCTTTTTTTAAAATTTAATATGATTAAAATTGATATTGTAATACCAGTTTATAACAAAGAAATATCTATAGAGAAAACTTTAGATTCTGTAATTAACCAAGAAGTTAAATTTGATAATATAATTATTGTAAATGATGGCTCTACAGATAATACTAAAAGTATCATCAAATCATTCAAAGATAGATGTGCGGATATAAAAATAAACATTATTGATCAAAAAAATCAGGGTGTTTCCGAAGCTAGAAATAATGGGATAAAATTCTCCAATGCAGATTATATTACATTACTTGATGGTGATGATGAGTTAGAGTTAAATTATTTAAGCGAGATAAAACGATTAATTAATAAATATAAAAAAGGTAAAGCTTTTTCTGCCAAGCATATAAATTTATATAGTATTGCACAGAATAAAAAATATCAAAACTTAAATAAAAAAAATTTAAAAGATAAAATTATTAAATATCCATTATTAACGAATTCTTTTTTCAAAAATATATTTTGCGCTTCAGGTATAACTTTTGCAAGATCCATAATTTTAAAAAATTTGTTTCCAAAAAAAATTGAAATTGGTGAGGATATATATGTTTGGCAAAAAATTTTCACTAATCATTCGTTAGTAATATCAGACAGTAATTTAATCAAAGTCAATAAATATGCAGAAAATAGAGCTCAAAACATAATTAAAGATTATCCGTTTTATTTATACAAATTTAATAAATTAAGTAAGTTATGTAAGAATTTTAAATATTTAATTTCACTTATTGTTTTTCATGTAACTAGTTTGCTTATAGAAATTAATAAATCCAAGTATTTAAAAAATCATAACCAAAAAAAATTTGAAAATTTAGTTAATTCTCAGAATATAATTTTTAAAATTTTGTGCAAAATATTTAATTTAAATTTTTTATTTTTTTTTTACAATATATATAAAAAAAATAACAAATCTTTTATTAAAATCATACCTCAAATTAACTATAGTTTAATAGTGTATAGTGCTCCATTATTTTTTATCGTTTTTTATATAAAAGGCTATGAAGAAATTTCGGTAAAGTATTTAATTTACTCATCATTTAATTTGATTATTTTTACCTTATTTACCTTTCAAACAAGAGTTTATTTAATTTATTCAAACTTAGAACTAACTTTTTTTAATATTTTTTTTAGAAATTCAGTATTTTTATTATTATTATTTTGTGCAGTAGTTTCAATTCAATATTTTATAAAATTGGATGATAAAAATTTATATTTTTTAAGTTTACTTGTTGTTGGTTTTTTCTGGGTATTAGAATTTATCGTCTTAAAATATGAAAAATTAAAAAAAATAATAATAAATTTATTTATATTTTTTTATGTAATTTTACTTTATTTTATTTTTATTTTTGTACCAATTGAAATAATTACTAATAAAATCCTATTTTATTTAATATTGTTTAAATTAATAATTTCTATCTTTTTGTTTCTATCACAAATGAAAAAAATAAAAATTAACAATATAATTCAAACAATCTTTAAAAAAAATTATGGTACTTTATTTTTTTTAACTGCTTTAATTTATTCAATAAGTAATTTTTTATGGAGATATAATTTTGATAAGTATTCAAATATAAATAATGTTTCTTTTTATTTTTTTATTTTTAGTTTAGCGACAATACCATCTACTTTTTATAAATCTATTTTAGCTCCACTTTCATATGAAATAAAAAAAATTGAAGTATTGTATTTAAAGTTAATTTTGATAATTCTCTTTTTATTATTTCTTTTTTTATCAATAAATAAAAATCAAATTTTATATTTAGATATTTTTTTAATTTCTTCATTTGTTGGTGCTATAATTCTTTTAATTGGAAATATGTGCAGAGAAAAATATATTCTTTTAAAAACAGAGATAAAGTCTTTATTTTTTAAAGACTTTTTATTTTGTTTGGGAATTGTAACCTTGTCTTATAGTATTATTTATTCTGACCATATTGTGAATTATTATTATTTAATTATAGGTATGTTATCAATTATATTTTTTAAAAAGAGATTTTTATCATTAATTTTTTTTCAAAAAGATGAAAAGTTATCCTAAATACCTTGAGTATCTATTCTTTTTTTGTTTACTTATTCCCTTTTTTTTTACTATTAATGGTGAAATTTTTACAACTAAAAATTTTACAAATAACTTTGATAGAAATATCTTTAATGTACCGCTGCCTTTATCTTTATTTTTTATCTCAGCCTATTCGATATTTCTTTTTATTTATCATAAAAAAGATATTTTTAAGAATATAAATTTTAAATTTGCTGTTATAGTTTTTTCTATATTATTTTTATTTAATTTTGTTTTTGGTCATTATCATAAACTAATTTTTATTGCTCAATATTTTTTGCCTTGGCTGGGTTTATTGGTTGGCTACTTTTTTTGGAAAAAAACAAATTTCAATATAATTTTTTATTTTTTAATATTAATTTATATACTACAAATCTTTAACTGCATTATTGAAAAAAAAATTTTTTTATTATCAGATTTTTATTTTTTTTCTATTTATCAGCATTACCAGTATGTAGTTGTTGTATTTGTTTTTCTTTCAATAATAACATCTCTTAATCTGAGCAATAATGAGAAGTTTAAGTTTTTTATTTTAAATTTTTTAACATTAATTGTTTCAATTTTAAGTTACTCTTTATCAGCAATTCTTTTTCAATTATTTTTTATATTTTTTTATTTATTTAAATATATTTTAATAAAAAAAAAAATTAATTTTAAAATTTTATTATTATTGATATCTATTTCAGTAATTCTAGTATCATATATATTAATAATTAAAAATTTATCCGATAGAAAATATTTATTGACTGATTATTTGTTAGATAAAGATAGAAGAGAATATCATTCATATATTAGAAAAATAGATGATGTATTAAATTTTAAAACTCCCCCTAATATTAATTTAAGATTAGAAATATGGTCGAATTATTTTTCAAAAATTACTAATAATTATAAAATTTTGTTACTTGGTTCTGAGGATTTTCAATTAGATAATCAATCTGCAAAAACTGAAGGATCAGTAAATGTGCCTTTTAAAAGTGCACATAATTTATTTTTAGATCTTATTTATCGATTTGGTATACTATCGATAACTCCCTACATATTATTAATTTTTAACTTATGTAATCAAATTTTGAAAAATAAAAATTCTATTTTTTTAAGAAATTCCTTATTTTTTTTAGTTATATTTTTATTATTAGAGAACTTTATAAAATTACCATTAAGACAACCTTATTCAGGGTTGATAATAATGTTTTTTTGTGGATATTTTTTAAAAGATAGGTCTTAATATTTTTTCCAGATTTTTTTATTTACTATTGGTATATAGCTTTGAATAAGATTAATTATTTTTTCTGAAACATTAGAATTATGATACTCATTAACTTTTAAATTTTTATTTTTTTTTACCTCTCTTGAAATTTTAATATAATCTATTAGATCACTATTTTCGTCTGCCGAAATAGTTACAACACCTCCATCAATACCCTCCATTCTCTCATGCGACTCTCTTATAGTAACTGCAGGAAAATTAAATATTGATGCTTCTTCAAAGATTGTACCGCTATCTGATATTACACAAAATGCATTTTTTTGAAGTTTACAATAATCAAAAAAACCGAAAGGTTTTAAAAAATTAAGTTTTTTTGATTGAATTTTAAATTTGAGCAAATTTTTTTTAGTACGCGGGTGCGTTGAAATTAAGATTTTAAGTCTAGTCTTAGTTTCAATTTTTTCTATTTGTCTTAGTATATTATTTAACTTCTTTTTATTATCTACGTTTTCTTCTCTATGCAAGCTAACTAAAATATAACTATCTTTTTTTAGATTATTTTTTTCAAGAATTTTACTCTGTTGAATATTATTTTTATATAACTCAGAAACTTCGAACATATGAGATCCAAAATTAAATATGAACTCTTTACTAATTCCCTCAATTATTAAATTTTGTCTGGCATGTTCTGATAAAGTAATATTTATATCACTTAAGTGATCTGCTATTTTTCTATTTAGCTCCTCTGGAACTCTTGCATCATAACATCTATTACCAGCTTCCATATGAAAAATAGGTATTTTTTTTCTTTTAGCTGATATAATTCCTAGACTAGTATTTGTATCACCATAAACTAGTAGTGCATCTGGTTTTATTTTTTCTAAAATAGAATCAGTTTTTTCTATTATATTGGCAATAGTTTTACCAAGTGTTTTCGATTTAACGTTAAGAAAAAAATTTGGTTTTTTAATTTTTAATTCATTAAAAAAAACTTTATTAAGACTATAATCGTAATTTTGTCCAGAGTGAATTAAATAGTGTTTAAAATTTTTTTCTAATTTTGGAATTAGAGCTGAAAGTTTAATAATCTCAGGTCTTGTGCCAATTAATGTGCATACTTTAAACATTTATTTTATAATTTTCTTTAAAATTTTTTTTAAATCATTGTGATTAAGCTTTATGGTATTATCAGAATTATATTCTTTAAATTTTTTAAAATTTTTATTTCCTTTAGAAAAATATTTAGAATAATTTAAATCTCTATTATCAGGTAAAATTCTAAAGTATTTTATCTCCTCCTTGGCTCTTGGCATCTCTTCACTTGATATAAGAGTTTCGTGTTTTTTTTCTCCATGTCTAGTCCCAATGATTTTTATCTTAGATTTACCTTTTAAAATTTTGTTTAGTGTAAAAGCTAAATTTTTTATCGTTGTGGATGGAGATTTTTGAACAAATATCTCACCTTGTTGACCATTCTCGTAAGCATATATTACTAAATTAACTGACTCTTCAAGAGACATCATAAATCTAGTCATATCAGGATTAGTAATCGTAATTTCTTGGCTATTCTTTATTTGTTTAGAGAATAATGGAATAACCGATCCTCTCGAATTCATTACATTTCCATATCTAGTAACACATAAAATTGTTTCACCCTTCTTCAAATTCTTTGACTTAGAAATTAAAACTTTTTCAGCTAATGCTTTTGACATCCCCATGGCATTAATTGGATATACAGCTTTATCAGTGCTTAACATAATGAGTTTTTTTACTTTATTTTCTATAGAGGCATCAATAGTATTTTTAGTTCCAACTATATTTGTATTTATAGCCTCCATTGGATAAAATTCGCAAGACGGAACTTGTTTTAAGGCAGCTGCATGAAATGCAAAATCTACATTTTTTGTAGCCTCTAGTATACTGTTTTTATCTCTAGTATCTCCAATGTAAAATTTTACTTTTGAATTTTTTAGCTCATTTCTAAGATCTTCTTGTTTTTTTTCATCTCTACTAAAAATTCTTAATTCTTTGAATTTTTGTTTTACAATTACACGCGCTAATGTACTTCCAAAAGATCCTGTACCACCTGTTATTAATATAATTTTATTGTTAAATATATTTTTTTTCATAAAATTTTTTCATTTCTTTTAACAAGGTTACCCAATTTTTTTGCATATAGTTTGTTTTGGCCAAGAACTTTTTATTATTAAGGCTTCTATCAATTTTAATTTCATAAGATGGGATAATATTAGTTTTTTTATTATATACCTTTTTAATTAATTTTAGTAAATCAAATTTACTAATTTTATAAGACGATATATTATAAATTCCTCTTTTTATTATAGATTTCTTTATTATAAACTCATAAATAATTTTGCTTAGCTCTAGCGCAGTGGGTCCAGAAAAATAAACATTTTTGTAACCATGTACACTTTTATTTTTCGATAAAAACCATTCTAATAATCCAAATTTTTTATTCATTTCCATCCCCAAGGTTGAGGATCTTAAAATTATTGTATTTTTATTGTTCTTTAATTTTTTCTCTGTTAAAAACTTTATTTTTCCATAATTGTCTTTTGCGTCTGAGAGTGAAGTTTCTTTATAATTACCTATTTTTCCACTAAAAACACAATCAGTTGATAAATGTATAAATGAGAATTTAAATTTTTTTGATAGTTTTGATAGAGTTAACGGAAGAAAATAATTTATTTCAATATTTTTCTTTTTATTTACATGTTTAGTTACACCAGCGCAGTTAATAACAAAATCTGGTTTTATCTTAATTATAAAATTATTTAAATTTTTGATACATTTTTTTTTTACAAGGTTATTATATTCAAAAATTTTATACTTATTGAAATGTTTATTTTTTTTTCTTAGTCCACAAAAAAGATCAATTTTTTTTTCGTCTTTTAAATAATTGAAAATTGTCCATCCAATTAACCCATTAGAACCAACTATAAAAACTTTTTTCATTATTAATTATTTATAATTTCTAGTAATTTTTTTGATTGCTTTTTTAACATAAATTTTTGCTCAAATAATTTTGAGCAATTTTTTTTTATTTTATTTAATTTTTTATTATTTAATCTTTCTACTTTTATAATATTTTTATAAAGAGCATTTACATTTTCTGCTGATCCCACATAGCCCACTTTAAATTTTTTTGTCATTTTTAAAGTTTCTCCGTCAGCAGAGATTATTATTGGTTTCTTAACCGCCAAATACATTGTAAATTTTTGAGGAATATACAGTGATAAAGTGCTATCTTTCTTTAAAGTTAAAATTTGACCGCTCGATTTTTTTAGTATTTGGTAAATTACATGAATATTGTATGGTCCAAAAAAACAAACGTTATTTAAGTTATATTTTTTACATAAATTTTTCATTTTTTTTAAATAGGAACCTTGACCTATTATCAAAAAAAAAATTTTATTGTTATATTGCAATTTTTTTGCACATTCAATTATTGTTTCAACACTTTGTGTGCTTCCAATATTGCCAGCAAAAGTAAAACAAGAAAATTTATTTAAAATTTTTTGAACTTTGTTCGGAATTTTTTTATAAATAAATTTATTATTAAAGGAGCAATTTTCTACGACATATATTTTTTTTTTTGTGTAAAATTTTAAATTTTTTTTAAATGAATTGGATTGTGCGATAATATTATCTGAATTTTTATAGATATATTTTACTATTAAGGATATCAAATATAGTAAAAACTTATTTTTTATATGACCAGAAATTTTTATATTTTCAGGCCATAAATCTTGTACCCATATTGATAGTCTTGACTTTATTTTTTTTTTAATAAAAATACCTAAAATTGCAGTTGTAATGGGTGTTACGCCATATACTAAAATATGATCAAACTTATTATTTTTTAAAAAATTTTTTAGATAAAATTTTCCATTTAATATAAAGGAGAGGTAATTTAATATCAGATTATAAGTTGACCCTTTTTTCCTAGGAATTATTGGAAATCTTAAAACCTTTATATTTTTAAACCTTGAAATTTTTAATTTTTTAATCTTTTCATAACCCTTATAAATTTCACCCCCAGGATAATTTGGTTGTCCTGTGATTACCGTAATATCATTACCTAATTGTGCGATATAATTTGCAATATCATTAATGACAAAATTCTCTGGCCAAAAGTGAGGTGTTACAATTCCAATTTTCTTATTCTTTTTCATTAATAAACTTGTCTATTATATTTATTTTTGATTAATATAAACAATAATAAATTCAAAAATATTTAATCATTAATGCAATTTATACAAAAGGTAAATTTTAAATTTGAGGAAGTTTTATTTATAATTTTACCCTTTGCAATTATTACAGGACCACTGATTTCAGAAATAGTAATAAATTTAATATCAATTAAATTTATACATGAATCTTACAAGACAAAAGATTTTAAAATATTTTTTAATAAGATTATTTATTTATTATTTATATTTTACTTCGTTTTAGTTTTCTCTAGCTTTATTGCCTTTTATTATAAAGATTTTCCAATAGATAATTTCGTAAAAAATTTTTTTTATTTTAGATTCATATTATTTGGTATTTCAATTTACTGGCTTATAAAAAATAATCACAAAATTTTAAAAATATTTTTTTATTCACTTTTATTTGCATATATTGTGTTATGTATAGGTGGAATGTATGAATATTTTTTTAAACAAATGTGTGGTGTATATGATGAATTAGGTTTTTGGGTTATTAAAAATAAATATTTTTTTTGCAATGAAAATTATTTAATTGGCAACTCAGTAAGAGGAGATAGGCTTAGTAGTTTTTTTGGTGACGAAATGATATTTGGCTCATACTTATCTAGGCTTTTGCCATTATTAATTTACTTAATATTTGTGCAAAACAATATTATTAATAAAAATTTTATATCTTTATCAGTCATACTTGTTGCCACGTTAATGTGTATAATATCAGGTGAGAGAATTTCAGTATTTTATAGTATAATAATCTTTCTTTTATTTGCAGTATTTATCGATAAAAAAATATTTTATAAAATAATAATTTTATTATCATTTATTATATTGTTTTTAAGTACTTTCTTAATTAATCCTGATATTAAAAAGAGAATTATAACTCAAACATTTACACAAATAACCCAAGGAACGCATGCCAATGATGCTCAACCTAGGTTGTATTTTTTCTCTCCTCAACATTCTGCACATGCATATGTAGCAATTAAATTATTTAGCGATAATAAATGGCTTGGCGTTGGTCCAAAAAATTTTAGAATAGCATGTCCTAATAAATATTCATCAATACAATTTGGGTGCACTACACATCCACACAATACTTACTTACAACTACTATCTGAAACTGGAATTGTCGGATTTAGTATTCCTTTTTTTATTCTATTATTAATTATCAAATATTATATAAAAAACTTCTTATTGATTTTAAAGTTTAAAAATAAAGATATTAGTCTAAAAAAAATTATTTTATTATCCTCATTTTTAATAACATTATTTCCTTTTGTCCCATCAGGAAATTTTTTTACAAATCATCTGAATATAATTTTTTATTTACCTTTGGGGTTTTACATTTATGAATTTAATAAATTTTCAAAAAAATGATATTTTATAGTTCAATAGTTTTATTAACAATTTTATTTCTTTACATATTTAGAGGAAATATTTACCAAATTTATAACATTTATGATTATCCTGATAAAAAGAGAAAATTGCATGAGAAAAAAACTTCCTTATCTGGAGGTCTTTTAATACTTTTTGGTGTTATCTTTTTTTATCTACAGCAATCATTCTTTAAAGAAAAGTTTGTTAATAATTATCTTAATTTTTCACAAGAAGAGCTGAATTTATTTTTAATTTCTTCCTTTATGATTTTTTTAGTTGGTTATTTGGATGATTATAAAAATATAAAACCTTTAAATAAAATATTTTTGCTAATTTTAGTTTTATTTTTTTACATTTTTTTTGATAAAAGTTTAATTATTAAAGAGCTATATTTTTCATTTACAGACTATAAAATCGGACTTGGAAAATTTAGCATTTTTTTTACAATATTTTCAATTCTTTTATTCATCAATGCCTATAACTTATTTGATGGAATTGATCTACAAGCTGGTACTTATGCATTATTTATTTTTATGTATTTATTTTTTTTAACTAATTTAAATTATTCATTGATTCCATTTATTTTTTTTCTATTATTTTTTTTAAAATTAAACTCAAAAAAAGAGATATTTTTAGGTGATGCAGGTTCTCTACTTACTTCATTTATATTGAGTTATTTTATAATTAAAACTTTTAACAAAAATGAAAATTTGATTTTTTGCGATCAAATTTTCATAATTATGATCTTGCCAGGAATAGAAATGTTAAGATTATTTATAAATAGAATCTACAATGGAACCAATCCCTTCAAGCCTGATAGAAATCATTTGCATCATATTTTATCAGCCAACAGAAATAAATACTTTGCTTTCAGTGTTATTTTTCTTTTATATTCTGCTCCAGTAATGATGATGATTTTTAAAATTTCAACAATATCGAGCTTGTTTACTTTTTTATTGATTTACACTTTTCTTTTAAATTTTAAATTTAAATAACAATTTCTCAAGTTTTAAGAAGTTCTTATTATTTATAAATTGATTATTTCCCAGGTAAATTCCAAATTTGTGAATTAAGTTTGAATTAGGAAAACTTCCTGAGTATTTATTTTTTAAAAAAGGCTGGCACAATAAATTACCTGATATTATTGGCCTAAACTCTATGTTATTTTTTTTACATAACTTTTTGAATTTATCTAAATTTTTTTTTTCATAAAATATAATTGGGAATGCGTATGATGAAAGATTTTTAATTGTATTAAATTTTCCAACAGAAAAAACAACTTTTTGAAATTTTTTTATTACAGTTAAAAAAATTTTAAAATTATTATTTCTAATATTTATATATTTATTAAGTTTTTTTAATTGATGATTACCAATAAAAGCGTTGAAATTAGTGCTCCTTACATTGAAACCATCTGTTAAAAATAAAAAATTTTTATCTATATCTTTGTATTTTCTAGACACTAAATTTAATTTTTTTTTGTCTAAATCACGTGCAAATCCATGTGATCTTTTAAGCGTACACAATTCATAAAATTTTCTTGAGTTTGTTGTTATCATGCCTCCTTCGATAGTTGTCATATGATGACCCCAATAAAAACTAAATGTTCCAGCCAAACCAAAGTTTCCTATTTTTTTATTATTTATTTTTGCCCCAATTGATTCACAACAATCTTCCAATATTATAATTTTTTTATTTCCGATTATTTTTTTTATTTTTTTTATATTTGCAGGATAACCTAATATATGCGCAATAAAAATTGCCTTGGTTTTTTTTGATAATACCTTTTTCAAATTATTATAGCTAATTGATAAGTCTTCGAGATTACAATCTATAAATTTTGGTTTTAATCCTGCCTGCAACACAGGAGTTACGGTTGTTGGCCATGTTAATGAAGGAACTATTATTTCATCTCCGTCTTTCCAACCAAAATATTCTTTAGCTGCAAAAACTGTAATTAAATTAGCAGAACTACCCGAATTAACGTAAATGGAATATTTAGATTTGTTCCAAGATGAAAATTGTTTTTCAAAATATTTTACCATTTCGCCTTGGGTAAGTTTTTTGGAATTTATAAAATATTTTGAGTATTTTAGCAGATCTTTCTTAGTAAATGGATTGTTCTGAAGTTTCCAAGACATTGATTAAAGTATTTCTTTAAACATTTTTTTTGATAATGCAATAGAATTACCTACTCCCCGATCTTCAGGGTAAATATATTCTAATCCACCATGCCAAAAATTATTTAACGGAGACTTAAGTTTCGGCAAGTTAGAAATAGTATTAATTGTTGGTGATGGAGCAGCAGATATCGATTTAAAAATTTTAAAATCACTTACATCTTTGAATGTAAATTTTGGAAAAATATCCGACATTTGATTAAAAATAAGCTTTGAAATTTTTTTATTATCCATTTTAAATATTTTATCTTCAGGAGACAAATACTTTGAAGTATAAATAATTTCCTCTTTGCAAACTGCAAACAGTCTATTTTGTTGTATTACTGCATTGAATAATAATTTTTCATCGCTTACAGTTGTCCAATAATCATTTGATAATTTTTTTTTTGACTTAAAAATACAAACTAACACACCCACACCATTAAATTTATTTAAATATTTAAACTTATTATTCTTGAATAATTTTTTAGTCGCGAATAATGGAAGCGTAGATATTATTTTTTCATCACTATTAACTCGAATCTTCTTATTATTACAAATAATATTTACTATATTATTATTTTTAATTTTAAATTTAACAATTCTATTATTTCCATAAAATTTTGAATTATTTTTTTGGAAAAAATTTAAAGTTTTATCAATAATTGGCTTATAGGATTTAGTTAAGTAGCCAAAAGTACATTTGGGGCTAAAAGGTCTTTTAGTAGATAAATGTCTTTTTATCCTTGTAGCTAACCACCATGCAGAGATTTTTTTGTAATCTTTAGAGAATTTTCCTTTTAATAATGGAAACCAAATATCTTTCGAAAACGCTTTGCCAAATTTATATACCGACCAATTTACTGCAGAGATTTTTTTGATCTTTTCTTTTACTGGAAAAAAATAAATTAATAAAATATTTAACAAAATTTTAAATGACTCTAGTTTATAAACTTTTATTAAACTCGAAATGTTATCTACGTTAAGTTTTTTTTTGTCCTTTGTAATTATTGAAGTATTAATTTCTTTCCAAAAAATATTATGGTCTTTTTTTTCTGTTAATGATTTTACCCAACTCATTGCAAATTCATGATCATTTAGATAAAAAAAATGATAAAAGATTTCAATAAGTGTTTTTTTAAATCTAAAAGGTCTTGCATGACCGCCAGGAAATTTATTGGAATCAAATATTCTAACCCTTTTTCCTTTTTTTATTAAAAGTTGAGCCAAATATAAACCCATTGGCCCACCTCCTAAAATAGTAAAATCAAAATGTTTATTTTTTTTCAATTTTTTTTAAATTTTTGATACTTTTAATTACACTATAAAGCATTCTTATAGTTTTATTTTTTGAAATACCATATTTACGTTCAATAAATGTTATTGACTCTTCTGATATTTTATAACCTTGCAAATTTGCATTAACAGTTATTTCCCAAAAAAAGCCAGGATGTGTATAGTTAAGACTATTCAAATTAACATTTTTGTGGATAATTCTAAAAGAATGTGAAAGGTCTGTAATTGGTAAATTAAAATACTTACTTATAAAAAGATTTAATATTTTGCTAAGTAATACTTTAACTTTTGAAGCATTTATAATATTTGAGTCTGATAAGTAACGACTTCCAATTACCATCCCATTATATTTCTTTTTATCGAATAATTTTGTTATGTCATTTTCATCAATAGATAAGTCTGCATCTAAAAACATTTTATATTCTTTTGAAGCAACATTAAAACCTTGCAGTAAAGCATAACCTAACCCTTTGGGATTTTTATTTGAGATTATCTTTATATTTAACTTATCTTGGTATTTATTTATTTCATTAATTGTATTGTCTGTACTTTTATCGTCTACAATTATAATTTCTAAATTTATTTCAGTAAAAATTTTATTTAATTTTTCAATAGTAATGCCTATATTTTTTTCTTCATTTATTGTTGGAATAATTATACTTAGCATTTTTTACATTTTTATTGTTTTAATTATGCCTTGTTTAAGAGATGTAATTTTGAAATTTTTGAAATTTTTAATAAACTTTGAATTAGATAATGACGGTAATTTAGGTGATTTAAATTTATTCAGAAAAATAACTTTTTTATTTTCACCCAAAATTAATTGAATTTCTTTAGATATATCTTTTATTGAAACTAGATTTCCACCTGATATGTTAAAAATATTAAAATAATTTTTAATTTTTCTTTCACAAAATCTAGAAAGCATTTCTGCACAATCTTCAATAAATAAAAACTGTCTTTTATCTTTTTCATTACCATGAAGTCGAATTTGTTTTTTGAATTTTGTTTTTTTTATTAAATCATAAATTATTTGTCTTTTTAGTTTTGGCCCATAAATTGAACACAATCGTAAACAAATTACTTTTAAGTTAAAATTTTTGGAAAAAAATATAAGCTGTTTTTCAGCAATTTCTTTTGATAAAGCATAGTTTGAAGTTGGATTTAATTTTTCAGTTTCTTTAATTAGTTTTTTTTTTGAATTTCCATAAACTGCTATTGAAGAAGTATAAATTAGGGGTCCTTTGAATTTAGTATTTTTTAAAGCATGTAATAATTCATGTAAAGGTAAATTATTACTTTTTATATCTAAAGTATTATTATGAAGAGAATTATTTGGATAAGAGTTACCGCTTAAAAAATAAATAAAGTTTGGTTTAATTTTTTTTATTATTTTTTGAAAGTTTTTTTGATTGTATAGAATCGATCTATCTTTTTTAGAATAAGTTTTATTTCTATACCTTAGAACTTTAAATTTTTTTTTATAAAGATTTTCATATAAAGCGTCCCCTATAAATCCATATCCACCAAAAATTATGACTTTTTTCATATATTTTTAAAACTAATAAAGTTAAATATATTAAAATAGCAGATATATATTATCATTGGTGAATACATAACCATTAATCTAGGATTTTCACAGCAGGTTATTATAGATGTTAATGAAACAAATAAAAAAGTTAATAAACAAATAATCAAATAAAATTTAATATTTTCATTGTAAAATTTGTTTTTAATAATTCTGAAAAATATAAATATTGAGCAGACCAATATTATGTAAAATACAAATTTAAAAGTTTTGTTTAAAATCTCTAACCATTTGTTCCATTGTACATTATGACTTTCATAATATCTTGGGAATAAAGAACTATGAGAAATCATTTGCAATGCTGTAAGAACAAACCCTTTTGAGCCAATTTTCCCAACTAACATTTCGAATGGATAGTTGATACATGCTTGGATAAAAACTTTCTTTCCTTTTGACATATAATAATAGCCAATATTATTTATATTATAACCTATTCCTGAATTAATTTTTTTTTTGATGATACTTTCTTCTAAATCAATAATTTTTTTTAATTCATTATTTTTTTTATATTCCTGAATTATAATTGATTTTAAATCACTAAAAGACTCATTCCTATTTTTTGGACCATCCGAAAGACCATGTGCATGAACGCTTATATGTGTATTAATATTCTTAATTTTTTTATCCTTTATTTTGTTGTGGATATTAAGCCACCACTCAGGATATTTTTTAGAGTTTAAACTTATCATTTTATAATAATTTTCTAAACCAATGGCATGAATAGATCTTTGAATTAGATTTGCACCTCCCATTGAAGTAGGAGCAAAATTTTTTGATATAAAAAAATTTTTAAACATAACTATTAAAATCAAAAAAAGAGGAATTAAAAATAATAATTTTATTTTAATTTTTAGATTTTTTATAAAAAAAATGTAAGTCAATATGAAAAAAAAAACTATAATTCCAATACTATTAAATAAAACTAAAAGAGTACTTGATAGAAATAATAAATAATAATTTTTTTTATCATTAATAAGTTTGAAACATGAAAAAATTAAAAAGCTTATAATTACTAAGTTAATATGATCCCAATGAAATGGTCTCCATGTTTCGTAGGGAATTAATAAAATAGAATATATAAAAAAAATAATAAACGTTAAAACATTTTTATTTTTTATAGTCTTTAACAATAAATAAATACTGACAAGTGAGTAAATTGAATTTATTATTATCGCATTATTAGTTGTGTAAAAATTTCCTAGAATACTTTTGTAAAAATATGTAAGAATAAAGTATCCAATATTTGTCGATTGATGATAATAAAGCTTATCAAAAAAATTATTAAAATTAATATCTAAGTATGAATTATTGTTATTTTCAAAACTAATAAAATAAACTCTACTTATGATAAATAAAGTAATAAAAAGTAAGATAAAATAATTTTTATTCTTTAGATAATTTAATATTTTTACTGACATGATTAATTTATAAAATATTTTAATTTTAAAATTAAGTAGGCTCTCCAAATTCTTACTCTAAAATTGGACAATTTAGAATGTTTGCAAAATAAATAATGACCATTTAAATAATCTCTTAAATCATTCTTGCTAATTAATTTTTGTGGAGCATCTGTATAAATTTTAGTTTTTTTACATATATATAATGTCTTTTTTTTTTTTCTAAGCAAATAAGATTGAATTAAATCCTCGCAATAAGCTTTACCCTTTTTATTAAAGTAATTTTTATTTATTAAATTTTTTGTGTTCAAAAGCATACATCCACCCGGAATCCAATCAACTTTAATACAATCTTCGCTCATATATTTTGGATCTACTCCATAGCAAGTTCCTGCTTTAGAAATTTTCCCCATTCTCTTATTTGAAAAAGAAATTCCAAAAATAAATTTTTCAAGAACTCTTTTAAATATGTTTTTAAAATTTATATCCATTGAGTGAATTTTTTGCAAATTACTAAGATTATAATAGATTGGACCAATAACTGAATTATTGCCTTTTTTAATTTTTGTTCTCAATAAATTAAAAATAAAATTATTATTAAAATCTATATCATCATCTAGAAGGAGTGTATATTTAGTCTTTATTTTTTTATAACATAAAATTCTCTGTTTAACTTGATGTTTAAATTTAGATTTAACTATTATTATTTTCTTATTTTTATAATTATGAAATTTTTTATTTTTTGAAATTGGAATTGAAATTAATATCTCTTTTATTAAAGAATTATTAATTAATTTTTTTAATAGCTTGTCTATTTTTTTTTTCCCTAATGTTGCAATAACCACTGTTAATTGTTTTGTCTTCATTTTTTATGAAAATTAATTTTATAATTCTAAGTTTAATTTTTTTTCTTCAAAGAAACCATAAATTGGATATCATGATCATAATCCTCTATTTTTAAAAATTCCCAATTACAGATCTTAAAAACATCTTTAAGAGTTTCAATATTATAATGATAAGGGTCTCTTTGAAAGTAAGAAGTAACATTGTGAGGCTTTCCATTAAATTTATTTATTTTTTTCCAGTTAATTTGACTAAGTTCGTTTTCATTTTTTTCTGAAATTATAAAACTAGTATAAAAAATAGAATTATCTCTCATTTTTACTCTAAGTTTTTTAAGTAAAACTATCAACGAATTTAAATTTAAATGTGATGTTACTGCTTGCGCAAATGCAATATCAATAGAATTATTTGGAACTTTAGAAAAATCAAAATTATTTGATATTTCAATTTTATTTTCATCAATTAAAATTTTTTTTGATTTTAAAAAACTTAAACCATGATCTATATTTTTTTTATTTATATCTAAAGCATAATATTTACTTATTTTTTCTTTGATTATTTCTGGATAAATAAAAAGATCGCCACAACCTATATCTAAAAAACTAACATTTTTTAATTCATTCCTGCTTCTTAAAAAATTAACAAATTTTTTAGCATTATAATTCCCCTCTTCTGTTCCAATTCTTTTAATATCAATAAGTTCATAATTATTTGAACTTTCATTTTTATAATTTTTAAGTATGTATTGAAAAAATTTTATTATGTTTTTTCTTAAAATTTCAAATGTTAGTAAGTATTTTATAATTTTTGAAAGCAATTTATTTTTTTATAGTAAAGATTTTATTCCAATTTTGTTTTTCATAGTACATTTTACTATAATTTATAATCTTTTTATTTTTTTTTACATTCTTTAATAAATATTTAATATCACTTAAGTTGTTTACTTCATTATTTTTGTTAACTTCATATAATGGATCTATGGTGAATTTTTCATTATTTTTATAATATATCGGAATTAATCCATTAATTGCGCACTCAATTGCTGTAGCTGAGCCTCTGTATAAAACATATGAACTTTTTTTAATATCAGACTGTAAACTAGATTTAGATATAATTATATTTTGTTCAATTACATTGTTTTTAATAATTTCTTTTAAAATTTTATTATCCATTAAAGGATGTAACCGCCAAATAAATTTATAATTCTTAAGATTTTTTGCAATTGAATTTGAAAATTTAAAAAGTTTTAAACATTCCATCTCAAAAGCTTCTGGAGTTACCAATATATATTTATTTAATTTTTTAATTTTATTTTTAATTATATTATATTTAGGTGATCCAACATTAATAATTTTTTTCCAATTTGAATTTTTTTTAAAAATATTAGTTTTTTGAGATCCTGTTGAAAGAATTATATCTGGGTCATACCCATTACCAATTTTGTTCATAATACTTTTTTGATTTTTTCTAATAAAGCTAAATTGATAACCAAATTTGATTATTTGCTTATTAATTTCACTACAAGATTTAAATATCAATCTTTCAAACGCATATCCTTCAAAAGTCGTTATAACGTATTTTGGTTTACTAATTTTAATTATTTTTTGAACTTTTTCATATAAAATCAAATTTTGCAAAGCTTGAAAAATATTTTTAAATATAAATGTTTTACTTACTATTTTTTTTTCTAATTTATTTTTCTCAAAAATATTTAAAAATCTACAATATATAAATTTAGTGATAATTTTTATTAAAAGTATTATTTCTCTAGCTAATAATAAGTTTTTGGTTAAGATTATTTTACTTGTTTTATTTTTTTTTTTTTTTATTTTGTTTGATGAAAATTCAGTATGATTAATTAATACAAAAAGATTTTTAATTTTTTTTTTATTCAAATCCTTTTGAAGGTCTCCAAAATAAAGATCTTTTTTTATAAGAAAAAATTTTTTATTAACCAAATGTGAAATAATTAAAAAATCAACCTCTGTATTTTTTTTTTCAATAATTTTAAATTGATTATTTTTTTCTCTATTAAATAAAAAATTTTTTAAAAATGAAAATAATTTTTTTTTATTTTTTCTAAACTTTATAAAATCATCATAAATTTTTAGGTGTTCAGGATGTGGACTTAATATATGCAAAAAATTTATCGAAGAAACTATAAGATCATTGTGCTTTAATAATATTTTTTTAAAAATAGAATTTAATAAATTATATTTTTTATAATATTTTTCAATTTTCATTAATACTTGTCAAAAATTTTTTTTGTAATTTATTTTTTTGCAATATTTTTACAGCTTTTTTAAAATCTCTATTAGTATTTATAGAATTTTCTATACTTTTTAATAATACTGATTTGATATTAATATCATTGTTCAAAAACATAAATTGTTCAATCTTATATTTTTTATATTTTTTTTTTATTTTTAAATTTTTTAAATTAATTTTATTATTAATTTTTATAGCAAATAGGCCTACAGATTTTTTATAGTTCATATTTTTATTTTTTAGTACTCTTTTGAAATCTACAATATGTTTATTTTTGTTTATAATGCATTTAACGCAGGATCTTGAGTTGAGCTCTTCACTACTAACTTTGGTTACAGCATTCCAAACCATATTTTTTTTATCTTTTTCAACTTTATTGACGAACTTTTTTATATCTTGAGGTTGGATTAGTAGTTCGTCGGCAAATAAAATGAATATCAATTTTTCATTTTTTTTAATTTTTTCAATAACTCTACTTGTTCCAGAAGTATGTTTTTTTTTGCTTTTTAATATTTTAATATTTCTTATTAATTTAATTTTTTTTTTTAAAGTATTGTCTGATGTTACGATTCTAATATATTTAAAACATTTTGAAATCAACGCTCTATAAAAAACATGTTCTATTAAACTTTTATTATTTATTTTAAGTAAAATTTTGTTTTTAAGTCTTTTTGACCCTAATCTTGCTGGTATATATAGTGAATATTTCAAATTAAAACTTTATTAATTTATGTTCAATATCTCCATGATATTTATGAAAAAAGGGAAATTTTTTACTTAAGTAGAATTTATACCAAGGGCAAATTTCATGTGCATAAATCTTATCACTTTCATTCCAAGGATATTCTTTAAATCTCGTGAAATTTCCATCTGGTAATTTTTTTTCAGTTCTATTGCAACAATAAAAAAATGTATTTTTTTTTTTGTTATTTCTAAGATTATAAAAATAATTTTCAATCTCATGATTGTTCATTTCTTGCATTGATGCTATGTTTATTGCTAGATCAATTGAAATTTCTCTTAAAAAATTTTTATTTGATGCCTCTATTAAAAGAATATTTTTTTCTTTAAAGTTTATTTTTTCTAGATCATTTTTGTTTTTTATTATTCGAACCTTTATTTTTGACTCTGTATTTTTAAAGTATTTTTTTATAAAAATATAATCTAGTAATAGTGATTTAGTTAAATTGACAAGATAAATGTTCCTGCAGTCTTTTAATTGATAAAGAATTAATGTCATGGATGCAAGTCCATCTCCAATTACACATATATCTCTTAATGACTTTGAATTTGATAATTTTTCTTGAATAAATGATAAAGACATAACTTGTCGTAACACATTTATGTCAAAAATCTTATCAGTTTTTTCACAATATTTTTTTGCGTATTTATAGTTTTCATTTTTACTTATTAGTTCTTTATTAAGTATTAAAAAAGGACAAATAGTCAAATAGTGATATATCTTTTTTAGAAGAGTAGCTTTATTTGCTCCTCCTATTCCAGTACTATTAATAAATTTTTCATTTATATCGTTAACATCAAAATTGTTATACATTAGTTTCCAAAAAGAGCTTTCGGATATATCATTTCGATTTTTATTAATTTTTTTAACTAAATACTCGTCGATATAATCCAGTTTTTTTGACATTAAAAGTTACTTAGAGAGTATTAATTTAAGAGCTGGATGCAAATGTAAAAGACCAATTAGTTTCATTTTATTGTCTACAACAGGTAAATCCCAAATTTTTTTTTTTTCCATAATTTTTAAAGCTTTATCAATTTTTGTGTTTCCTTTAATATAAAAAGGTTTTGAAATTAAATGAACTTTTATGTCATCGTTAAATAATGCAGAAAATGGCTTTTGTTCTTTTAAAATTTTTCTTCTTAAATCTCCATCCGTAAAAACTCCAATAAGCTTAGAACTTCTTACTATACACGCTACACCAATTTTAAAGTAGGACATTTCTTCCAATGTATCTTTGAGCAATGTTGTTTCTTTGACCACAGGAAATTTATTATTATTAATCATAAGATCTTTAACTAGAAATACTTTTTTTTTACTAATCATTTAAATGAACCTTATCTTTTCCAAATTTTCTTAATATGTCGAGTCTCGTTTTGTGTATAATTTTAGCGTGCTTTAAAACTATTTCTAAGTATTTTAGATTGAGAACTGTATTTGGATCTGACATTGCTTTACTAGGGTTATCATGAACTTCCATAAAAATCGCTTCTACTCCATTTGCAACAGCTGATCTTACTAAGTTTGGTATAAATTGTCTCTGTCCACCTGATATACTACCCATTGAAGTTGGTAATTGTATCGAATGTGTTGCATCAAAACAAACTGGATAACCTGTTTCACTCATTATTGGTAATGACGTAAAATCGTTTACAAGCATATTGTAACCAAAAAACGTTCCCCTATCTGTAAGAAGTATTTGATTATTTCCTTTGTATTCAATTTTCCGAATTGAATTTTTCATATTCCACGGACTCATGAATTGACCTTTTTTTAAATTTACAGGTTTCTTTGTTTTTGCAGCCTCATGCAAAATAGAGGTCTGTCTACATAAATAAGCAGGTACCTGTATCATATCGACAACCTCTCCAGTAGGTTTTGCATGGTCAATTCTTGAAAAGTCACTTAACACAGGAACCTCTACTATTTTTCTTACTTTTAATAATATATTAAGTCCATCTTCCATCCCAACTCCATGAAAACTTTCAGATGATGAACGACAATCTTTGTCAAAACAAGATTTGTAAATCCAAGGTATTTTTAATTTTTTACAAATTTTATCAATTTTTTTAGCCATGCTAATGGCATGTTTTTCACTTTCAATCGCACAAGGGCCGCCGATAAAAACTAAATCTTTACCATTTTGAATAGTAACATTATTAACTTCAGAATTTCCCACAATTATTTTTTTCAATGTAATTCCTATTTTAAATTTATAATCATACTATGTTAAACTTCAATTAAAGAAAAGTTTAATTCTATTAAATAAAATATCAAAGAACATTAAATTTATATTGTCTGCATACCGCTCAACGATCGATACTCTATCAAGGACATTTTGTTTTTTATTACTATTTATTGTTCCATTAGATGTGAAAATTTTTTTTACCCCTTGTCTAAAAAGTAAATTAATATTTTCCTGTGAATAACATGAATTGATTTTCCCGTTTGTTAAAGCTAAATAATCTAAATTATTATTCAACCTAGACAAAAATTTTTTATTATCTTTATAATTTTTAATTATATATTTATTTTTGCAACATATTGTGTTCCAATGTTCATAAAAATGATTAGCAAAATAACAATATTTAAAATTCTTAAACTTTTTTAATGAATAAAAATTTACAATTTGACCCTGATATTTTTTAATTTTAGAGAAATTAATTTTTATTTTATTTTTAATGTATTTATTATATTTAATATTATCAATGTTCAGATAAAAGGGTGACTTTAAGTTTTTTTTTAGAAAGTATTTTTTATATATTGAAGTATTACCTTCAAGATAACATAGTACTGCAGCTATATTTGGATCTTTATTTAAAATTGGTTTTAAATTTAAAAAATGTAAAGAATAGATATTTTTTTTTTCCATAAGAGGTATAGCGAATTTAAAACTTTCTTTAAAACCATCATCAAAAGAAATTAATGCATTAAAAAACTCTTTTCTAAAATTTAATTTTTTTGGATTTACAATATTAAAATTGTTATTTATCCAATTAATTATTTTTACAAATTTCTTTTTTCTTATATTTAATTCTTTTTCTTTTTGAAATATTGATGGATAATCACTTATTTCATGAAACAAAAAAACTATACTAGAGCCTCTATTAAATATAAAAAAATATTTTTTAAACACAAAGCCTAATATCTTTTTAATTAAAAGTTTCATTTACTAATTTATAAAATATAGTACTTATTAAAAATAAATGATAAAGAATATTTTAAAAAAAATTTATTATACATTTGAAGTTTTAATTTTTTCATTATCAAAAAATTTTTATGATAAAAAATATCCACCAGTAATAATTATATCCGCAAACAGATCTGGTTCCTCAATTTTACATCACTTATTATCTCAACACCCAGATCTAAGATCTCTTGAAAAAATTGATAAAAAAATCCAGTTCTCAAATTCTCATGTTAAGGGTTGGGATAAACCAATATGGAGAATTTTTGATAATCTAAATAGTAATCATTTTAAAAGAAAAAAGGATGGGTTTGTTTGGGCACATCCTAAATATATTTCAAATGTTTATAAAGAAAATTTTATATTTAAAAATTACCTAATATATGAGCTATATAATTTTCAATCCAATAAAAGACCAATTGTAAAAAACCATTTTCTTCCACTGCGCATTAAACTAATAAAAAAAGTTTTTCCAAATGCACAGTTAATTTTTAATATAAAAAATTATAAAGATTTTGTTAAATCTAACATGCATAAAAACTTAAATGATCAGGATTATTCAGATTTTTTCAAGAAAAATAAACCCGATTTAGGATTACATTGGTTAATGATAAATACAATAGCCCAATATCATTTAGAAAAATTTTTCAAAGGTCAATATGTTATTTTTCAAAATGAAACTTTGTATAAAAATAAAGATATAATACAAAAAGAATTAAATAAAATTAATAATTTTTTAAACATTTCAAATTATGATTATGATCTTTCTAAAGTGGACAAAAAATTTAATTTTATTCAAGATATCAATCATGAGATTGACGACTTTGAAAAAATAAAAAATATATCACAATATGAAAGAGACTTAAGTTAGATTTTTATTAAAATAATTCTTTTATTTTTTTGTATAATAAATCCTTATTATTTATAGATTCAATATTAAAATCATATTTTATTAGTGGGTCTTGTTTAGAATAAAAAATAGATTTTTTTTTTAAATTTTTACATATAACTGAAGTTGTAGAATTTGGCATTGAAATAGTAATTTTTGTTTTTTTTATAATCCTAATAGGGGCAACATCTGGTGGAATTTTTATAAATAAAGGATTATTTGAAATTTTATTAAATTCTCTTCTAAAATACTTTGAACTCCAAAACTCTGGGTGATGTTTTGATTTATATAAAATTGTAATACCTAGTTTATAACAAATATCTGTGACATCTTTTAAATATTCAATAATAAGTTTTTCTGAATAAAAATTAGATTGAAAACCAATTATATAATTCTTTATATAAAAGTAATCCCTATAAGCAGGCATATCAAATAGTGCCAATGATTTATTTATAACTGGAATTTTGTAAAATTTATCAAAATAATTAATAGAGTCAAAAGTAGTAACATTTAAATCTTTGTTGTTTTTCAAAAATTCTAATTCTAAAGTTTTGGAAATAAAAAATATGTTTTTCCAGGTAAAATTATTTAAGTTTAGGGTTTGAACTTTATCGAAGTTGAAAATATTAGTTGAAAAATAATATATATAGACTTCACCACCTTTTTTTTCTATTTCATACGTATAAAGAGGTTTGTATGATTGGCTTGTCATTGAAAAAAAATATTTGTTGGATGAATAGTCTATATTTAATTCAAAAAATTTCTTAATTGATAATTCTTTAAAGAGAAGAATTTTATTCCAATTATTATTTAATAGTAAATTAAATAAACCTTTAATTAAAATGATTAAAATTTTAAATAAATATTTGAAATATTGTGTATAAGAAATTTTAAAATCATAAAAATTTTTTCTTTGCAAATTTAAACCTTTATAAAAAAATTTATAATTTTTTTTATTATTTAATTTATTAGTGTCATAATAAATATTAGTGGGATTGTCTTTTTTTTTAAAATTATCTATATACCAATTAATAATATCTGCATTATCTTCACTTTGTAATGATGGCAAAGACCTTTTTTTTAGATTCATAAAAAAAACATTTTTTTCGTTTAAAAAAAGATCAGACTCTAAAAATACATTTTTTAATCTTCCGATGGCAAAAGATATTCCTTTAAAAACTTCATAAAAACAAATTAAATAAAATAATAATAGTGAAATTATTTTATTTACTCGTATATCTTCTTTTTCGAAAACGGGAAACCAATTACTCGGCATTGGAAAAATTAATCGACTGTTACAACCAAAAGAAAAAAAAATTAATTCTCTGAAATTGAAATATTTATAATTCATTAACTTATAATTTAAAAATTGATTAATAATTTTTCTCAAATTTGTTTTTTTATTACATAAAAGAATTTCATCACTTCTAGAAACTTTGATAGTCTCTAATAAAAATAAATCATTTTTTATTCTTTCTGTGATATCTACTTTTTTAATATTTTTGAGATGTTTGTAACCTTTTAAAACATAAAAAAAGTATTTTTTTTTATAAAATTTATAATTAAATAGATTGATCAATTTTTTAACACTAAAATATTGAATTTTACGTAAGTTTATAATTAATTGCAAATTGATTGAATTTATTTTTGCTAATTAAAAATTTTTTGGTTTGCAAGTTTTAATTTTTTTTTAAGTTCTGGAATATTTGTATCATCTATTTCCACACTAATATATTCTAAATTATCTTTTTTTATATATTTCCAAAACCATGAACTTTTTTTTACTTTCATATTACTATCTTCCTTTCCATCGTTTTCTCTTAAATGATACGCTCTAATCCAATCCTCACAAGATTTGGTATAATCAGATTTTGAATAATTCAACGTATTTGCTGAAACCTTCAAGTGCGCTACATCTAAAAGTAAATTAACATTCGATGGTGTTTTTTTCATTATATTTATTATTATATTCATTTATATCCAACAAATCTAATATTTTTTTATCTGTAGAAAATATCTCTTCATTCAAAAATTTTTCATTTAGATGTTTTATAACTCTGAGATTATTTTTTTTTGTGGCTCCTGTAACCAATCAGAATATTTTTAAAGTAATGTTTTTTATAAAAGATGAACATGTCTTAATTAATTTGTTATTTATAAATAATACCTATAAAAAAAGTAATTATGAAAGTTTTATATCTTACAAGAAAAAAAATTAAATACGCAAAAGATATTTATGTAATTTTGAAGAAAAAATTTTCTCATGTAGATATTGTTTACTCAAAAAAACCTGGTGATATTTTACGAAAAAAATTTAACGTACCTTATGATTATACTTTTTCATATAGGAGCTATATTATACTAAAAAGTGATTTTTTAAAAAAAATTAAATACTCTGCGATCAATTTTCATCCTGCCCCTCCAAGTTTAAGGGGGTTTGCCCCAGCTTCAATTGCAATTCTAAAGAATTTGAAAAAATTTGGATCTACAATACACGAAATAGATAACAAACTAGACCATGGTCCAATTTTAAGTGTTAAATATTTTAAAATTCCTAAGAATATTAATATTAAAAAGTTATTAGATTTAACTTATGAGTCTCAAATTTTACAAATAAAGTATTTTTTTGAAAACTTTAAATTGAAAAAAAACAAAAAATACAAATGGTCAAAAAAAATTCATACAAAAAAACAAATTGATAGAATAATGTATATAAAACCGAATTATTCAAAAACTAAAGTAGATCTTATTATAAGGGCTACAAAAATTGGTAAATTTAAACCCTATACAATTAAAGCAGGAGTTAAAAAATTTTTATAAAATTATTCAAATATAATTTTTTACCAATAACCTAAGTTGTTTGTTATTATCAAACATCTCCTTTCTCATTCCTAGAACTTTTCGTATTTTTTTATTGTCTAAAATCATACTTTTAGGTCTTTTTACAGTACTCATTGTATGGAGTTTACTTTTGATAATATTTTTAAACTGCAAATTAAGAATTTTTGCAAGTTTTAATCCAAGAGAATATTTGCTAGTACCATTATTTGAACAAACATTAAATGTTCCTATTTTTTTTGATTTTATTAATTTAAAAAGTATATCAAATAAGACTTCTACATAAATTGGATTGAAATAAACATCTTCCCATAAATTGATTTTATTTTTACTTTTTAATTCACTTATCAAATAATCTGAAAATGATTTTTTACCTTTATTTTTTTTCGAGTAATTCTTAGCTAAAAAGTTAGTTCTAATAATTAAAAAATTTTTATTTTTTTTTCTAATATAATTTTCTATTAATAATTTTGTTTTTGCATAATAATTAAGAGGACTTTCTTTAGACATTTCATTATAAATTTTTTTTTTTCCAGAAAAAAGGTGGTCTGTTGATATAAAAATAAAATTATGATTAGTTTTTCTACAAGCATCGACAATATTTTTATTTAAATCAAAATTTATTAAGTTAGCTTTAGTTTTATTTTTTTCACATTCTTCTACAGATGTCATGCCCACAAAACTTAAAACAGCTACAAATTTATTTTGGGTTAAATATTTAGTAATTTTTTTTTTATCACTCAATTTTATATGAACAAATTTATGAAAATTTTGATAATTTTTAGCTTTAGTTTTATTAATATTAGCTACTATTTTAATTTTTTTTTTTGCACAATATCTTAGAAAATTGGACCCAAGAAGTCCTGACGAACCAAATAATAAAATTTTTTTATTTTTAAACATTAATAGAATTCTGTGAAATCTTTGTAAACCTTTTTAACAACTTGTTTATAATTTATCTTTTTCTTTAACTTTAAATTTGATTGATAATTAAATCTTTCAGTACTCTTTTTATTATAATTAATATTAATATTTTTATCTTTTGGAAACAGTTCAAAATATTTTTTTATATGATTTATGTTTATAGTATTGCTATATTTATAATGAGTTAATATTTTTTTTATTAATTTAAAATCTTCAAAATAATCCATAGTAAGTCTACATTTAAAATAATGTTTTCTGCTAGATGAAATAGTTTTAACTTTGAATAATTTAGTATGTGTGAAATATCTGTACCACACTTCTGTTTCATTATTTTTTTTAATATTACAAACTTTTCTCATTGCGCTCTTTGTCATTCCATAGCAAAAAAGTCCTAGGGGTATTGAGTAATTTCTTACTAAATCATAACTATTTTCCTTTAAAATTTTTATAGTTTTTTTTATATAAATTGGATCAACTAATGGATTATCTGCTGGTATATTTATAATATAATTTGCTTTATATTTTTTTGCTGCTTGGTACAATCTAGAAATAACATCATTTCTTGAACCTCTGTAATATTTATAATTATGTTCGATACAAAACTTGACCAATTCGTCATCTCCTTTATCTACGGACGTACAAATAACTACATCATCAAGATCTCTGATTTTACGCAATCTCTCAATCATGTATTTAATTATAGGTTGATTATTAATTTTTTTTAGAATTTTTTTTGTCAATCTCGTCGACTTTAGTCTTGCAGTAATTAAAAAAATTGTTCTCATAATTAAATAAAATCTCTTGGATTTATGATATCAAATTTTTTTACTGCTCTTTTCAATTTTTTATTTATGAACTTTTTAATACTAAAAACTGATAATACTTCCTTATTAGATCTAATGAATATTATGTCATCATTTGTAAGAAGTTGATTTTTTTTTAAATCTTTAGAGTAAACAAATGTTTTTTTTTGAAATTTTCTATATTGCAAATCATATTTACTAAACGACAAAGGTTTTGTTTTTGTTTCAATGGTCATTTCAATATTTCTTATTATATTAACAAATTTGCTAAATTCTTTAGGCTCTAATGCAGACTCTTGATCAAATTTAGTATTTGATCTATCGATTGTTATATGTTTCTCAATAATTGAAGCTCCTAGACCAATAGCAGTTGCGGGAAAATAAATACCCGCAATATCACCTCCTTCACAATGATCTTGATAGCCTATATTAAATTTTAATTTTTCTTTAAGAAATTTTATATTACTCAATTTTATTGCACTAATAGGTGTTGGGAATGCTTGAAAACCATACATTATATTAATATTTTTCTTTTTAAAAAATTTAAGTGCATAGTTTATTTCTTTCATATTAGATGATCCTACGCTCAAGTTAATTGGTATATTTATTTTAGAAATTTTTTTTAAAACATATGGATTTGTTAAATCTGAAGAGTTTAGTTTAATACCATCAGGATTTAACGATAGTGCAAAATCAATAGTAGAATGCTCATATAAACAGATATAAATTAAAATTCCTCTCAACTCTTTCTTTATATATTTAATAATTTCAATCCATTCATTTTTGGATATCTGAGCTTTTTTTACTCGATTATAATTTGGATTTTTTGGGCTCATCATTTTATCAATATCCCAAATTTGTAACTGTATAGCATCTGCTCCTGCTCGTTTAGCCTCATAAGCAATTTTTTTTGCCTTATTTTTATTTCCATCGTGTGAGCATGCCATCTCAGCAACTATAAAAATTTTTTTTTTCGTCATGATATTTTTTTGCATATATTGTCAAAAACAATTTTGTGACCAATTTTATTTAAATGAAAGCCATCATCACAAAAACCATTTAATTCAATTAGTTTATCGTTATTTCTTATTAATATTATTTTTTTATTATCATCCAAAATATTATTGCAAATAATTTTATTTTTTTTTGCAGACGGAAATCTATCTAGAATTTTGTCTGAACATGAAATTTCATTATAATAAATTTTACTATCATGAAAGATTCTACAGAAATTATTGATTGACCTTTTAAATTCCAATTTCTTAAAATAATTAAATGAAAATAATTTTGAATAAATAATAAAATCAGACACTATTCTTTTCTTAATAAGTGATGGTAAATAATTTAATAAATACTTTAAAGGATATTTGTCTTTGCAATCATTTATACCAGAGTAAACAATTATAATATCTGGATTCCATTCTTTATAATAAGACTGAGCCTGTATTAATAATTTTTTTGTGAGCTCGCCCCCAAAAATGATTTTTGATAATATCAAATTATTCATTTTACTATTTAGTAAGTACGGAAATGTATCTTCTATTGAATAAGTTTTATCTTTAGGTCTCGAATAACCAACAGAATCCGAAATTAATAAAATTTTTTTCTGACTATACATCTAATAACTTTCGCTCTTTAATTTCATATGTTCGATCGCATAATTTATAATTTTCTTTTCTATGCGAAATCATTATGATTGTCGTTTCTTTCTCTTTATGTTTAATCAAATTAGATAAAATTTTTGACTCTGTATCTATATCTAAAGCATTTGTTGCCTCATCTAATAAAATAATTTTCTTACATTTGTAAATACCTCTCGCAATTCCTATTCGTTGTATTTGACCAGTGGATAGTGACAGCCCACTCTCACCAACTCTGTAATCAAAATTTTTATTTTTTGCAGATATAACGTCAGATAATTCAGCTTTATCTATCGCGCGTTTCAATAATTCATCATTTAATTTTTCATCACCAAAAATAATATTATTTTTAATTGTATCATCGATAACGAAACTATTATGAGAAATATATGAAAAATTATTTTTCCATATTTTTTTATTTTCATTATTAAGAATTTTATTATCGACTACAATTTCTCCCCTATCAACATTAATTAGTCCTAAAATAATATTTACAAGCGAACTTTTTCCTGAACCACTTTCTCCTTTAATGCCAATTACTTCTCCCTTAAATATATTCATATTTAAATTTTCAAAAATTATTTGATCATTAAATGAAAAGTTAATATTTTTTAATTCAATTTTTTCTTTCAATTCTAAAATTTGTTCAGTTTTTTTTATGACTAAAGACTCAAAACTTTTATCGTTTAAATCATTATAAAGGATATCAACTGATCTATAATGAAACCTAATACTTTGAAAAGAAGCTGTAAGTGAATTAATGGTTGGAAGCAATCTAGTAATACAAGCTCCAAATATCACAATGTTTTCTATTAATTTAAGATTTTGAGAATTATCATTTACATTAAAAAATATTAAAAAAATAAAAATTATAATTATCAAAAATTCAAAAAGAATTTTTGGAATTTGTAATAAATTCATTTCATAACATGATGATAATGAAGCACGATAATTATGAAAACTCATTCTTTCAATAAAAAATTTTTCTAGGGAATAAATATTTATTTCTTTTATTGCTTTTAGTCCTTCTGTTAAAAATTTAAGTCTTAAATTGTCATGATAAATCCTTTTTTGACTAAGATCATTTGTAATATTTTTATAAAATTGAAAAAAAATCAAACTAAAAAATATAAGGAAAAAAAAAGAAGTTATAGTTACTTTAAAATTATATAAAGATAAGAAAAAAAATATAAATAATACTAATATTAAATCAGAAAATATTTTCAATAAAGGTCTTAAAATGTTGTTTATAAGGTATCCTGTTTCAATAAAAGTATTTTTAAAAAGTTCTGATGAATTTCTTTTAATATGAAATGTAAAATTTTTATAAACATAATGTGAAAATATTTTTTTACAGATGAACGATTTTGTATCAGCTAAAATAAAATTATTATATAAAATTTGAATTAAAGCTATCAAATACTTCAAGCCAAAAATCAAAAAAATGTATATCAATGTTTCATTTATACTTTGAAAATTTATGTATTTAGTTAAAAAAAAATCTACATTATTTATATTTTCATTTTTTAATAAAAAATTTAATAAAGGTATGAATACAGATAAACCGATTATTTCTAAAAATGAGGATAATACAGTAAGAAATGATAACAAATAAAACTTTAACTTAAATTTTTGATCAATCAGTGAAGGTAATTTTTTTAAAGAGCTATACATTGATAATTTTTCTTTTAATTAAATTTAGTTGCGATTTAATTACTTTTAAGTTGGTAGTCTTAATTTCTGCACTGAGATAATCAACATTTTGAAGGGAAAGATATTTCCAAAACCAAGATTTTGAATTAAGTCTGCTATTAGAATCGTTTACAGAGTTATTATCACTTAAATGATAGGCGCGTATCCACTTTTTACAACTTGCTATGTACTTTGATTTTGAGAAACCCAAAGTTTTTGAAGAAACTTTTAAGTGGGCAAAATCAAGTAATAATCTTACATTTTTTGGAGTTTTTTTCATAATCTCAATCGTTTCTTTTGTATCGACCATTAAAAAAGGATTGCAATTAAAATGTTTTAAATTTTTTTTTGTTAAAACATTGTTTTCAATTAAAATAGTTGTCTCATATTTCTTTGCATATTTAGATAAAATTTTAATACTATTGATAAAAATTTTAATAGATTTTTTTCGATTTAGATCTATCTTTTTATTTACTAATCTCTTTCCTAAGCTCTTTGGAGTTGGATCAATTAGAAAACCAGCATGAAAACTAACTAAATTTCCAAAATATTTTGAAATTCTTATATTTTTTTTTATAAAATTTATGCTTTTTAATCTTATTTGTTCATTTGTAGATGCTAAATTAATAACAAATGGTTTTCTAGGAGGAGGAAAATAATTATGAATTCTTAAATTTTGATTTTTTTTTTTTAATATTTTTCTTATATTCTCTTTATTAAATTTTCCTGCTGACAATTCTATATTTTCTATTTTATTTTTATTTAAATAACTAATAACATCGCAACCACACTTTTTTGAAAAGGCAGCACTAGAAAAAAATATTTTTTTTTTAATATTAATAGAAGTCATTAATTTTAATTACTGTGTCTTTTGGCAAATATCTTTTGGTTTTTTTTCCAATAATGTTATTAATTTGAGCTGGCTCTAATCCTATTAACGGTCTTTTGAGCGCAATATGATTTTCATTTATTAAAGTATCTTTTTTAATATTATTTTTAGTAACTAAAGTTCTGCGCATGGCAAAAAAATTTAATTTTTCAGATTTTGTAATTTTTTTATTTTTGTCACCTAAACTTTTTTCTGCATTCCTTATATCTTCTACATATTTTTTAAATTGATTTACATCATAAGACGAGCTTTGATCAGGTCCACTAAGTTTTTTATTAATCGTAAAGTGTTTTTCAAAAACTCGAGCCCCTAAACTATATGCTACGACTGCAGACAAATTACTTTCTGTGTGATCAGAATAACCAATAATTTTTGAAATTTTTTTATATTCAGATAACACATTTAAATTCGATTCTTCAATTTTTGAGGGATAATTTGTATTACATTGCATAAGTACAAATTTTTTATTTCTAGAGTATTTTTTAAATGTTTTAATTGCTAGACTTACATCCTGACTATTGGCCATTCCTGAAGAAAAAAAAATTGGCTTATTTTTTTTTGCTACATATTTTATAAAATGGGGCTCAAAAGTATGTATAGACGCTAATTTAAAAGCTTTTACCTTTATTTTAAGTAAAAAGTCTACGTCCTCAAAGCTATATGGTGTTGATAAAAAAAGTACGTTATTAAATTCACATATTTTTTTTAATTTTATGTAAGTTTTCTCTTCTAATTCTAACTTTTTTAACATTTGAAATTGAGACTCTTTTTTTGGAGTGTTTAATAACTGATATCCAGCTTTTGGAGCATTTTTTAAAATAAGATTTTCTGCTTTAAAAGTTTGAAATTTTACACAATCTGCGCCAGTCTTAATGGCAGCTTCGGTCATTTTTATCGCAAGATCTTCTTTACCGTTATGATTCACACCTACTTCAGCTATAATAAAACTTCTATTTTTTTCGTGTTTTTTAAATAAATTCATTATTACAGATTCAAAATTTTAATTTTAATTTTTCTAAGAAAATTTCTAAAATTAAATTTTTTAATATTATATTTTTTATACTCTTCTATCTGCTTGCGTTTTGTACTTTTCAATATTGGATTTAAAAAATAATTTATCTCGTTGCATTTTCTTAATTCCATTTCTGGCTGTCTATCTCTCGTCCAAGAACCGGAAATATTTGAAAGTGAGTAAATTAAACTGATCATTTCTCTATTACCAACAGTGCAATTATGTCCTCTATGTAAACCTGAAGTGTCTTCAAAAATAATTGAACCTTTTTTAAAACAAAAATTATTTATATTTGATGACTTGAAATTTTTTTGAATCCAATCATCTTTAATAACACCACCATAATATCCATTGTAATATTTTCGTAAACTACTTTCAACAAAGTGCTTTTTATCTTTAGGGAATTTGAAATTTTCGGCATGAGTTTGTTCTATAAATGAATGTGAGCCATATTCTGGTGCTGGAATATCTGTTAAATAAATAAAAACTTTTAAAAAATTTAAGTGAGAATAATCGTAATGATAATTTTGCGCTGATTTGAATATTTCTTCTTGTGTAAAATCTTTTTTTGGTTTTGGTTTAGTATAAAAAGCTACAGATGCTGTTAAATAAGGATTATTTTCAAAATAAGATCCCGCTACATTTTTAAAAAATTTGTTTGCAAAAAGCTTATGTAAAAAACTATTTTCTCGTATTGTGCTTGACGTCAAATTAGATTGAAATGTTGAATCTGAATTATTAAGTTTCTTTATTTTTTTTAATTTTAGAGTTTTGAAAATATTTAAATTTGAGAAGTACCTAATCTCTTGAAGCTCTTCTTTTATACCTTCAACAAATCTCTCATCTAAATAATTTTCTAATACATAAAATCCTTGTTCTTTAATTTTAGAAGATATTTCTTTAATTTTTTTTTTTTCATTTTCATTAATATTATTAGCTAATTGAAATTCGTTTTCATTTTTAAATAAATTTTTTATAGCTTTGTGAAATTTTCCTTGTGATCTAATAAAATTAGCTTGTATTTTAGTCCACTCATTGGACGGAAAAGAGTTAAACTCTGGACCACATCTTGCATTTTTCTCCAGTAATGAAAATAAATTTTTATCAAAAATATAACCAATATCATTATTAAAGTTTAAATATTTTCTTTCATAATTATTCATGATTAACTATGCCAACCAACGTTTATAATTCCAGCTATATTAATAAGTAATAGTAAATCAGTTTTACTGTCTTGCTTTTTTTTGAAATAGTTTAAATTTTTTTTTATATAGCTAATATTAAAATATTTTGGATCTAATATGTTTAAAAAATTTTTTACTTTTTTTTCATTTAATAATATTTTTCGAGCTTCGGTTTTAAACAAAATTTCTTTATTAACATTCCAATTTGGGTTGATATCGTATAAATACGAATGTGGTCCAGTTTGTAGATGATTAGGATAATTATAAAATTTTTTTAACATATGTTTTAAAGGAAACTTAGTTGGATTCAGATTAAGTCCTCTTCCATAATTCTCACTAAGTGTTGTAACATATTTCATCAAGTTTATATCAGAAAATGGTGAGGTTCCTGTAACTTTAAAAAATTCTGATGCTAAATTTAACTGTCTCACAGTACCACTCTGCCAATGAAAATTGTTATAGATCTCTAATATACCATCATAAATATTCGCAGAGTTAACATTATTTAATCTTTCGAAATAAAGATTTTTACAACTTTCTTTAAAAAAAGTTTCACCTTTCGATTTTAAAACTTTATTTTTAATTTTTGTAAATGGAATTTTATGATTATTTAAAAATAAAGGACCAAAAAAAGCAAAATTAAAATCTTTTTTATTTTTGTATTTTATATTTTTAATATCATTTAGGTTAATGTTTTTAATATTTAAAACTGATCTAAATGCGTTATCATCAAAAATCTTATTTTTCTTTGCTATTTTATAAAAGCTCGGGCTAAAAAGATAAGCGCACATCTTATCGACATACTCTCTGTATCCAAGATCAGGATGAGATAAAATATTTGCATACTGTGAATGTCCAAAGTTGTGAATACCATCACTATAATCACCATTAAATACTACATCCGATGATAAAGAATTTTTTTTTATATATTCAGATATTTTAAAAAAATTATAAGATATTAAAGCATACAAATGATTTGATTTTGATTGTGATTTATATGACTCAAAATTTTTATTAAAACCTTTAGATTGCCAATCTACCTTTATAACTTTTAACTTAACTTTATAATAATCACAAATTGCCTTTGCTCTTTCAATCTCAAATAAATTACAATATCCATCCTTTTTACAGTATCTAAATTGACCAATTACAGCAGTAATTTTTTTTGGATTTATAATCTTTGATAATACAGCAAGTATAGAGGAAGAGTCCCAACCACTAGACATAAAAATCCAATTCATTGATTTTGAATGTCTAAATTTTATACTATTTTTAAATAGGTTGTGATAATCGCTTAAATTAATTTCTTTATCATCTGATATTTTATTTCTTACTTTTGATAAGTATTTTATTTTAAAAGTTTCTGATTTTTTATTATATAAAATATATTCATATGTCCCAAGTTTTCTTACGTTTTTATACATTGTGTTTTGCTTTGGGGCATAAGTGCCATAATTTACTAGCATGCTGGCTAAAGCAAATTGATCAAAATATTGATAATTCTTCTTTATTCTATTTTCAAAAAAATATTTTTCAATTTTATTTGAGATGATCATGTATTTTTTTAAATCAGAATAATACAAGTCATATCTTCCATTTTTATCTGTAAAAATTTCTAAAATATTTTTTTTTTCTCTAATAATAACAAAACGTCCATCTAAAAGATTTTGTACTTTTTCTATAGGACTATCCAAGATTGTTTTTTTTAATTTTTTTATAATACTAGATAAGTTAATTTTTTGACCGCAAAAACTAAATACCGTACCAAAAATTATTAATTTATCGTTAAGTTTATAAAACTCGTCATTCTTATTTTGAAAATTTTTTAATTTGAAATTTTTATTAACTAAAATTTTCATAATCTTAATTATTATTATAATTTTTTTTGTAAGATTTATAGAAATTATCTGCTAAGAAATGTAATAAATTATTATTTATCTTAAAATTTTGTTCATAATTTAGACTTGGTAATATTTTATCGTCAAAATCAAATGTATTTTCAAATATAGAGTAGGCATAACTTCTTACATCGTCTTGGTTGGAGCTGTTTTTTTTATTTAAAATTAAATCTATGACATTATCAATATCTCTACTTTTTCTAATGTTAAATACTCCATGACAGTCATTGTACCAAGAGTTACCAAATGAAATCACTATTTTTCCTCTAATCAAGGCCTCCCAACCTCCTGTTCCTCCAGATGTAGCTATAGCATCAGCATTATCTATTAAATCATAAGTATTATAATCAACTGGTGCAAATTTAATTTTATCAAAAAATTTTAATCTTTTATAATAGGTATGATTTCTAAATAAATGTCCATCACCTAAGCTCATGAATATTCCGGGATGTTCTTTAAAGACTAGATCATAATCATCTGGCAATTTAGCCAAAAGGTTTTCAATGATTAGTAAATGATTCTCAAACTCAAATTGAAGTGGATTACTAATAGCCTCTGGTTGATACGAGTCTAAGAATAAAATAAATTTTTTTATTTTTTTTATATTAAAATTTGAAGATTCTTTTTTATAAAATAATTTATTTGAAATATTTTTTAATAATTTCTTATGTAAGTAAATAAAATATTCAAAATAATTCATATTTATTTTTTGATCATAGATATCTTTTTTACTACTTTTTAAAAAAAGATTCGTCTTATCAAAAAGTTTAAAAGTAAAAAACTTTTTCAAAAAAACTAAGTAATTTTTAAAAAAATCTTTATTTTTTTTTTTTAAAAAAAATGTAATAATTTTTTGCGTGTTCAGGCATTGATGCATTTTTTGAACGCATTTTATTTAAGTAATTTTCAACAATATTATTGCTTTCTATGCTTTTTCCCTTAATAAAATTTAAATATGTCTCTCTGTATGTGCTTGATAAGTCATGCATATCAGTACCAATACTAAACCTGGGTAAGTTAAAATGAGGAACAGGGTCTAAAAATAGTACTGGAATTTTATAATATTTTTTTAATAATAAATATAAAACATAATCTGATGGCATGTGAGGCCAAGTTAAAGAAACATACAAGTCTGGTTTTTTTTTTTCTAATAATTTTGACCAATATTTAATTAAGTCATATAAATACTGATGTCTTTGCTGAAAGCTAAAATTAAAACTATCTGTATCTTGAAACCATGACATTGCATTTGTTTCATATTTTTTAAAAAAATTTAATATTTCAAAATCTAAAAAATTATTTTTATTTTCAAAGCCATTTAAAAAATTGCCACTTCGTAAAGTATCTTCATTAACAATATAAGAATTTGTTAATAAAGGATGGTCTTTAAATTGCTTTTCTTCACCATAATTAAGTGAAACTATTTCGGGTAACCAATTATATTTATTTTTTAATAAAGCTGATAACTCAATTAACATTTTTTTATTTTTAGCAGCACCATAAAAAACCTTTAAAATTGAATTTTCCATTATTGTATATTCTTAGTGATTGTCTCAATACGTCCATAATCTTTCCAAGAACTTTCATCTATAGGGTACGCCATAACCTTCTTATTCTCTGAGATTAAAAACTTTATGAATTCATCCATATTTATATGATCTTTTTTTATCCTACATAATAAATTAATAGCTCTCTTATCAATTATATACATTCCCGTTGAAACTAATTTACTATCAGTAGGTTTTTCGATTATATTTTTCACCAATCCTTGTTTATTAATTTCACAAATCCCGTAAGGCTTGGAGAAACTTTGATAAGCCGAAACAATCGTCATAAAGTTTTTGTTTTTTAAATGAAAATTAAAAAAATCATTATAATCGCTATCAATAACCAAATCGCAATTTGTCATAAGAAAATGCTTTTTTGTCTCATTTTTAAGCATTTTTAAACATCCCGCAGTACCAAGGAACTTGTTTTCTTCGATAAATTTTATTTTAGTATCTTTTGGTTTATTTGACTTAATATATATTTTTAACAAATCTTTTTTGTAATTTACTGAAATTCTAATATCAGAAATTCCAAAATAATTTACTTTATCAATTATTTTTTTTAATAATGGCTCTCCATCGACTGGCACTAAAGCCTTTGGAAACAAATCGCTAAAATTCTTCAATCTTGTGCCTTTGCCTCCAGCCATAATGACAGAAAAAAACCGGCTCATATATTTTCTATCTTTTAAATAATTAAACCTATTTACAACTGTTACTAATTTTTTTTGTTTATTTAAAATTGGCAAATCAACTACTTTTTTATTTTTTTTAAAAAAGGCTGTAATTTTTTTTTTATCGCTATTATTTTTTAAAAATTTAAATTTTTTATTAGATACATTCTTAATTTTTATTAAAAAATTTTTTTTTTTTATGATGGTATCTCTAAAATCTCCCTGAGTAAAAATACCTTTTACAATATCTTTCTCATTAACAATTATAAGTGTATTAATGTTACCATCACTAATAAATTTTATGGCCTTTTCTAAAGTTTCATTTTCCCTAATTTTTTTATAACGTATCATTTTTTTATAATCACAAAATTCTCCAAAACTAATATATCTAATCCACAAGAATAAAATGATTTAATAGCGTGTTCTGGGGCCATACATATCGGCTCACCGTTAAGATTAAATGAGGTATTAACCATTAAAGGTATATTTGTAATATTATTAAACTCTATAAGTAAATTATAAACATTTTTATTAATTTTTTTAGTGACTGTTTGGAGTCTTGCTGAATTATCACTATGAACTACACCCGGAATTTTTTTTATCCAACTATCTTTTACATAAGCTACTTTCTCCATAAAATTGAATTCTTCATTTTTTCCAATTTTAAAAATATTATGTGCTTTTTCAGCTAAACAGATTGGTGCAAAAGGTCTAAATCCTTCTCTATACTTAATAGCTTCATTCAAGATTTTTTTTATTTTTTTATTTCTAGCGTCAGCTAATATTGATCTATTGCCAAGTGCCCTTTGACCAAATTCCATACCACCTTTAAACCACCCAACTAATTTACCTCTTGATATTTCTAAGGCTATAAATTTATTTAGCTGATTATCATTCATGAATTGAAAGTTTATTTTATTATTTAAAAGTATTTTTTTTATCTCATTATTTTTATAATTCGGACCCCAATAATTTGATACAATTTTAGAGTTTTTACTATTTTTATTAAGATTGTTATTTGCCAAATAGCATGCTCCTATAGAAACGCCTAAATCATCAGGAAACGGAGGTATAAATAAGTTTTTATAAATTTGAATTTTTTTTAATTCAGCATTATAAACGCAATTCATTGCTGCACCACCAGTTAAACATATATTGTTAATAGATTTATCTTTATTTTTTAAAATCTTAACAAGATGAGTAACTATTTTTGAAAACGATCGTTGTAATGCGCCTGCGATATAGTAGTGTCTTCTTGTAAGTATTTCGTTTTTCTTTCTAGGAGCTCCAAAATCCTTGATAAATTTTTCAGAAAAGAAATTTTTTTGACGATCAAACAAATAGTAATTAAAGTAGTTTAAATTTAATTCAAAGCCATCTTGATTCAAATTAAATAAATTTTCAAATAATTTGTCATATCTGTTTTTTTTAGTTGAATAAGATGTCAAAGCCATTACTTTCCATTCATCCTGATCTGCTTTAAAACCTAAGAAATCTGTAATTGTGCCATAAAATAAACCGATAGAATGTGGGTATTTAATACTATCAATTTTTTTTATTTTTTTTCCTACTCCAAGACCCATAAAACATGTCTCATTTTCACCATGTCCATCAATACTCAAAATATGTGCTTTGGAAAAACCTGATGTAAAAAATGCAGATGCTGCATGACACATATGATGGTCATAAAAAATTATTTTTCTACCATCAAAAGACAGTTCAGTATTTAATGGCGGTTTTCCATCCAGATGTCTTAGTATATGTCCAAGAATATTTGGTATCAATTCACCTCGCCACCTCATATCATTAATCCATCTACCAGATACATTATTTAAATTTATTGACGGATTCCAAGGTATTGCAATATGATGTATTTTATTCCAAGTAAGTTTATTTGTTTTTAAACACCAACTAGAAGATAAAGAAGGAAACTTTGTTGAAAATTTTTCTCTATTAAACCGTTCTTCTGCTGAGGCAGAGACAATTTTATTTTTAATCATTAACGCTGACGATGAAATATGTGTGTAAGGATAGATAGATAGTATATTCATAAAAATTTATTGGTTATATACTTTTTTGACAAATTTTTTTTTTTTAAAATCATAATTTAATACTTCAGTAAGCCCATATTTATTATTTGAAGCTATACCTAAACCACTAATTTCATTAAATAAAATATTGTTACTATCGAAAGAATAAGACCATTGATTTTTTTTTTCATAATCGAAATTTTGCCAAAAATACTTATTTTTTTTATTTTTAATAGCTAAAAATGGCTGCGTTCCAAATATTTCGCCTGAAGTTGCAACATATAACCTATATTGATTTTTAATTTTTTTAATACGAGCTGAAAGACCAATTTTAGGAAGTTTTCTAGGAAATTTCAGGGTTTGTCTAATTCCTTCAATTGCATTTGTAAATTGAAGTTTAACATCTGGAAATTTGTATTGAATTAATTTAATTTTTTTTAATATTCTTTCAATATCATAACTCATTTCTCTGAAGTCGTGATTTGTAAAACATAATAATGAGCTTCCTCTTTTTTTGGCCTCTCTAAGAGCGAGCAAAATATCATTCGATTTTATTGAGTATTCTCTTTCGTTAATTGGTAAACATCTAGCAACATATCTTTTCATATTGCCCTTTAATTGATAATTAGAAAAATCTGGATTATAAGGTATCCAACTTATTGGTGACCTTGACCAATTACCATATCTACTAGGTGAACTTATGCTATCGAGTTTTTTTGTTTTCTTATATGAAGTATTGCTAAAATCAAATGGTATCCATTGCTCTAAAAATAAATTCAAATCCTGCCTAACAGTGTTGTGACCAGCTCTGAAAACTGCAGGAAACCATGTATATCTAATTATATAAGTACATAAATCATCAAATATTTTTTTTGAACCAAGATAGGTACTGCCACCTCGATGAGCATCATTTTTAATTGAAGGTGCATGAAAATGCCATGCTACAGCATCTTTATTTTTTTTTATATTATGAATTGAAATATCTTTTTTGAACTTATTAATATATTTAAAAAATATTTTTCCATAACCTGTAGTTCTTTTTCTAGGATTTATACCCTCAAAACCATCATGACTTAAAAAGCACCAAGTAAATATCCAACTAAATTTATTTCCAACTTTATAATTTTTTTTTTTAATTTTTGTAATAGAACCAAAAAGATTTTTCCAATTATTAAATGTATTTATTCTATTATTATTTAATAATTCTGATATTTTTTTTTTATCTAATGAGTTTTTTAAGTAATATTTACCGTTTCTGAGAAGTCTCAAATTTTTTTGACTTGGTAAAATTTTGTAGTTAAATATTTCATTAATTCTATTAAAAGTTGCGGTTAAACTTTCGGTCAAAGGTCCCTCAGTATCAACAATATGACAGACATATACTGTTTTACTTTTTTTCATTTAACTTCCACGTAACAATAGAAAAAGGTAAAAAAGGATTAATACCCATTATATTTTTCTTTACATAAATAATTTTAATTTTTTTTTTATTTTTATATGAACTTATAATAGTAAAAAAATTTCTTGAGTAATCATTTTTAATTACATATTTTTTACACAAGTTCATATGTGTATTTTTTATCTGAAAAAATTCATAAACTGGTTCAAAGTGTATGACATATTTTGGTTTCAAATTTATTAAAAATTCCATAAATTTTTTAGGAAGTGTTTTGCCATAGTGTAAACAATATGAAGTAAAAATTATAGAACCTGGCTTGACACTTATTTTTTTTATTCCTTTATACAAATCGCACCAGCCATATGAAATATTTTTAAACTTGCTATTTGTTACTATTTTTCTACATAATTTTATTGCATTTTTTGAATAATCCAAAGAAAATATTTTCTTATTATTAAATTTTTTTAATTTTGCCAATCTCATTACATTGGATCCATAACCAGCTCCAATTTCAATAATACAATTTGTGCCATCCAAATACTTCTCAATTTCTTTCCTAATAATTTGAAACTGATTATTTTTTGCTTTATGGGAAGTACAATTCGTAAAATTTTTTTGATTATAAATCAAATATTTTTTTTTATTTAGAAAAAATTTATCTACATCAAAAATATTGATTTTTTTTTTATTTTTAAAATAATTGAAGGCACGTCTCCATTTGTCTCTTTCAAATTCATTTAGAACTGAGTTTCTGCTTTTAATATTCTTTTTAGAGTAAGAGTTATTAAAGATTTTTAATAAATTTTTTCTTTCCATATTTTTCCATATCTTCCTAGAGAATATGTAAAATTTTCTGTTATCAAAAAATTAAAAATACCCTTTGTTTTTAATGATAATTTTTTTAAATCATCTGGGCTCCATGATGGTAAGTAATAATCGGTATAAAACACACTATTTAATTCTGAATTACAACTAATCATCTTAATTTTTTTTAAAACATTTAAAATATAATTTAAATCTTCTTTTTTATTACTTATTTTTTTTAATGCTAAGACTAGTATTTTATCAATTTGATTTTTATCAAATTTACAAAAAGCTGTTATATCATGGCAATATTTTAAAACTTTATCATTAAGAAAAATTGCTTCATCAATATTTTTAAAATTACAATTTTTTATAGCAAGGTGAATTGCAGGGCGTAATAAAACCCTTCCACTATTTTTAAAATTTTCTTTATAATTATTATCTATAATATTTATATTTTGAATATTTGAACCATTTCCAAAAATAATTTTTTTACAAATAATTTTCTTATTATTGTCACAATTTATTTCAGCATAGTTTTCATTAATTAAAAAATCTATTTTTTCTACATTGCAACCAAAATTTATTTTAACATTATTGATTTTAATTTCGTTTTTTAATTTATTAATTAAATCTGAAATACCATTTTTAAAATAATATGATTTTTTGTCACTAGTATTATTTAAATCATACCATTTTTCACTCTTATATCTTCCAGAAAAATAAAAGTTAATTTTATCGAATTTTTTAAAAAAAATTGATAGTTTACTTTTAAATCTTGTTTTAAGGTAACCTACTGGTAAATTAAAAATTCTATATTTTTTTTTAATTTCTTTTAACTCTATATGTAAATTTTTTTCTAAAAAATTTATACCGTCATCATTCGGTAAAAAATAGTGAACAGCGTTTTCTGCTATAATTTTATCATCTAGCTTTATTAAATTCCAAGACCCTCCTATTTCATAATTTTTTTCAATTATTATATTTTTATATCCTAGCTTATTATAATAAATACAGTCTAAAATATTTACTACACCCGCTCCAATGTAAACATGGTCATAATTTTCCTGCATTAATTATTTAATTTTTTGAATATACATTCCTTTTCTTGGAGTATAAAAAAAAGTACAGTCTTTTTTACTTGATACAAATTCATCACAATAATAGGTTAATGGTAAACAATTTGGAAATGATCCATAATCACAAATACAAATAATACCGTTTGTAGATAGCCTAGGCCATATAAAATTTAATATTTTCTCACCAGACTCTAAGGTATCTGAGGCCAAATAACAAAAAGATATTGATTTGCTTTTTAGAATACTAATTTTTTTTAATATATCACCTTTTACGACATTTACATTCTTGAATTTAGAAAATATTTTTTTTACTTCTGAATATGAATTATTTGCAAATGTTCCATTCCAAAATCTATCAAGGCCCAAATTTGCCTTGGGTATTCCTGAGAATGTATCAAATAAATAAATTTTTTTTTGTTTCGAATACTTCATTGAACTATTCACTAAAAAAGCTGATGACCCTCCATTAAAGCTTCCAAATTCGACTATATCTCCTTTTACCCTCTTGGTTGCTTTTATGTATTGTATTAAGTCAAATAGCTGATCATCACTTATCATTGAATTAGCTAATTTTTTTGAATTTACAAATATTTCATTGAATTCATTATTTTGTTTGAAGGGTAAATTTGGCTGATTAGTATAATAAATGCTATCCATTTTTTTTAATTTCTCGTTAAGGTGAATAAATTTCATTGCTTCTTTAATTTCGAAGATTTTATCATTACAAATAACTAAAACTGAATTTTTTATAAATTTAATTTGATTAATATCTTTAACTTTATATTTTCCACAGTCATAGTTTATAAACTCTTTTCTATAGTCAGTTATGAAAAATTTCCTCCTCTGCTGATTTAACAATCTTGCTAACCATTTCATGTTATCACCATATCCAAAAAGAATAATTCTTTTTGATTTTTGGAGTTTTAATAACTGATACATAAAAAACTTTACAGTATCTGGATAATGATCAGAAACTGAAAGGTCAAAATCTTCTTTTTTAAAAACTTTCATATTATATAAAGTCAATTAGCCTTTTTAAACTGCCTTTAAGACTTAAAAATTTATTATTTTTAATTTTTTTATTTTTTTTAAAATTGATTAATTCACTATATAGCTCTTTTTCATTTTTGACAACAGGAGCTAACTTCCATCTTGCAAGTGGGCTTAAATAATTTTTTTTATTTATATCAAAAATGATTACTTTTTTGTTCAATATATAATATTTAATTAATTCTGTTGAGAACATTCCAATAACTAAAAAATAAGCATCATAGTTTATAGTTATTTGTGAAAATATTTTTATTTTATAACCTTTGAAAAATTTTTTTAAAAAATGAGAATTATTTTTTTCCTCTGGATGCAATAATAAATGTACCGAATTTTTAATTTTTTTATAATCTAAAAAATTTTTAACTAAATTGTAAAAATTGTACTCATTAAAATTTGCGTTTCTAATTCTAGTGCTTACTGGTTGGCTTATAAATAAGATGTTTTTACCTTTGCCTACTTTTGAACCAATAAATTTTTCTAAATATGGGTTTCCGATAATTTTAAGTCTATTCAATGGAAAATTTAATTTCTTCATTTCAATAACATTTTTAATATCGATACATAAAATGTTATTTGGTAAAAATAATTTTTTATTATACGTGAATCTTTCCTTATAATTTGTCCATATATCAATTATTGATGAGGATTTAATTCCATTTTGTTTCGCAAATTGAATAAGTTTTTTTTCATTATCTTCGCCTGTAGCAGATAGTAATAAATGATCAGGCTCTTTTTTAATTATTTTTTTAAAACAATTTTCAATTTTATATCTTTTCGTAATTTTTAAATAATTAAATTTATTAACTTCCTTAATAAAAGCTTTTTTTTGTATGATTATATAAAAATTTTGATTTTTTTTTTTTAGATAATAAAATAGCGGCAATAGATAATTTAATGTACCAACCTGGCTTATATAAAATATTTTCAATTAAAGTATTTTTTATTTTGAATTACTTTTTTTATGGCCAAAATGAATTTATCCATATCTTTGATAGTAAACGGAGGATAAATAATATTTGTTAAAATAATTTCTTTTGCATCAAGTTTTTCTGCTACTTTACATAACCCCTTTTTATATATTATTTTTTTATTTCTTGAATTTAATGTAAAAGGATAACCCTTGGGTCCAAAACAAATTTTTTTTTGAAATATTGGTTCTAGATGTAGTGGCTTTAGATAACCACTCCTTAAATAAAAACCTTCAGCATTTACTGCATTTACGAAATCATCTCTCTTTATGCCAACTTTTTTTTCATCATATTTCATCACATAAAAGTAATAAACATGCTTACATTTATTTCTAACAACTGGAGCACTAATTCCGTGAATATTTTTTAGTCCATTAGAAATCCTTTTTGCTAATTGAATTCTTTTAGCATTTAATTTTTTCAATTTTTTAAATTGATGATAAGCTATAGCTGCTTGTATCTCTGTAATTCTAAGATTTTGACCTATTGTGTTTACTATATCTTTTAAACCCCAAGGTTCAATAACTGACTCACCGTGATTTCTCACTAAACATGATTTGAAATATATTTTTTTATCTGATGTTAAAACTACTCCACCTTCACCACACTGCATTGTTTTATGTCTATTAAAACTAAACGCTGATGCAATTCCAACCGTTCCAGCGAATCTTCCTTTTTCATCTATTGCTGAGGGTGACTGCGAGTTATCTTCCATCAACCAAATTTTATTTTTTTTGGCAATTTCTTTTAGATCGTGCAATAAAGCTGTGTGACCAAAAATATTTACAGCCAGTATACCTTTTGTATTTTTATTGATTAATTTTTTTACTTTTTCTGGGTCTAACCCATATGTTTTGTCCTCAATATCTGCAAAAATTGGAACTGCTCCACACTGCAAAATACTTGAGGCTGTAGCATGCATTGTATATGGCGAAGTAATTACCTCATCTCCTGGACCTATACCAGAAGCCATTAGCATACAATATAATGCACTTGTTGCTGAGTTTACAGCAATTGCGTATTTAGAATTGTATTCTTTGCAAAACTCTTTTTCTAATTTTTTAACCCATTTACCTCCATAGAATGATTGGTTAGGTGCTGCTGCAAATCCAGACAATTCTCCACTTTTTAAAATTTCGTTTACACTTCTTATCTCCTCTTCACCTATTGTATTATATTTTGGAGTTTTTTTTGTATTAGTTTTTTTTCCACCAAATATAGCTAATTTATTTTCCATTATTTTTTAACTTTTCAATTAATTTTACAGTTTCATAAGAGCTTAAAATATATTTTTTTAACAAATTTTTATTACTAAGTATTTTTTTATTCATAAAATTATTCTTAATTTGACTAAGACTTAAACTTTTTTTAGTTTTATTTAACAAATTATAATTATTTAGAAATTTATATTTTTTAATACCATATTTATAAATGTCGTGTCCACCTGATAAAAAGGATGTTTTTCCATTATTGTAATATATGTCCATCTCTAAAAGATTATAATTTACATTTATTTGACTGTGAAAAGTTGCTTTATTTCCATTAGAAAAAAATAATATAAAATCAATATTTTCGCGGTTATAAATTTGATGAACTTTAAAACTTTTAGGTTTACCAAAATGAAATATTAATAAAGAAATAATATGGGAAGCATTATTTAAAACTCCTTTATTATATACAATGTTAAAAAAAATATTTTTATTTAATTTAATTTTTTCAAATTCTTTTAAATATATTAGATTACTTAATCTTTGATAATTGATAAGAATTTTATTTTTCCTAAATTCAGTAATTATTCTCTTAAATTTTGAAGCTGTATTAGTTAATGGTTTCTCAAAAAAAATTATTTTTTTTTTTAAATCAATTTTATTTAACAACTCTAATATTTTGTAGTCATTAAAATTTATCTGTATAACATCAAATTCTATTTTATATTTTAAGAATTTTTCAATAGACTCGAAATGCTGTATTCCTTTAAAATTCTTTTTAAATATTTTTAATTTTGATCTATTTTTTTCAATTACACCTACAATTTTATATTGTTTTGATTTATAAAAAAAATTTACATGACTATTAAATGATTTTATATACTTTTCTCCAAGACCAATTCTGCCTAACCCTAATATCAAAACTTTTTTCATTTATTTTTTTTTAAAATATATTCAGCTAACTTAAAATCATAGATGTCATCTATATCTACTGACTTATTATTTGGCATCATGTATGCAAAAGTCTTTTTGTGGTAATATTTTCTAGTTTTTTTTAAAAGTTTATAATTAAATATAAATATAGCTCCGTTAGGAATATAAGTTTTCATTAATTTTTGTCTATTACTAACGGCATCAAATTTTTTTGAATAAGCTTTTACTCTTCCATTTAAAAAAACTTTATGATTCCATTCAATTGGATAAAATGCTTGAGTCATTGATATAACTGAGTCTGCTTTTTTTTGTTTAAATAATTTTATAGATCGATCAATATCTTTAGCTTTCCTTAAAGGTGCAGTTGGCAGAAGAACAATAAAATTATGATATAATTTTTTTTCATCATTATAAATTTTTTCTATGAAATAAACTAAAGAATCCATTAACATAGAATTATCTTTTGCTAATTTTTTTGGCCGATAAAATGGAACTTCTGCTCCATATTTTTTAGCAACTTTCTTTATTTCTTGATCCTCTGTGCAAACAATAATTCGAGTTATTTTTTTTGATTTTTTTGCAGAAATAATGGTATGTGCAATTAATGGTAGGCCATTTAATTTTTTTATATTTTTTTTTTTTAAACCTTTGCTTCCACCTCTTGCAGGAATTATTGCTAGCATTCTTAAAAATCTTTCAAATTGATTATTTCATCAAACTCAATATTTCTTTTAGCTATTTTTCCAATAATCAAATTTAACATCTCTGGAGACAATCCTGTTCCAGGTCTTTTGAGGTCAAGCATATCTAAAGTAATAGTATCACCTTTGGATATTTTCTTTTTAGCAACAATACTTCTTCTAAAAGAATTGACTCTTTCTTGATCTTCTTCTCTGTAGATTCTTTCGGTGCCCAAAGAGGTAAATATTTTTTTTGATCCTAAAACTAATTCTTTCATTTCTTTTTCATTCATCGACATGTGGTGATCCCACCCCACCAATTTTTTATCTATAGTAAAGTGCTTTTCTATTAAACAAGCTCCCAATGCAGTTGCTGCTAAAGATACATGGGGACCCTCTGAATGATCTGAAAATCCAATAGGGTAAGGGTAAATTTTTTTTAAAGTATTAATATTTTTCAAATTTATTAATTCATCTGGTGGGGGATACATTGCTATACAATGCAAAAGTATTAAATTTTTGTTTCCTGTAGACTCAATAGTTCTTACAGCTTTATCTATTTCGTCTAAAGTACATAAACCTGTCGATAGAACAATAGGTTTATTTTTTTTTGCAATATGTTTTAAAAATTGATAGTTATTACAATCCATTGAAGCAATTTTTACAAAATCTACATTTAATTCGTCGATTATAAAATCAGCCTCTTCATTGGAAAAAGGGGTTACAGCGAAATCAATTTCTATTTTTTCACAAAATTTTTTCATATCAATTAATTCGTTTTTTTTAATTGAATAGGCTTCTACAATTTCTTTAAGTGTGTAATCGGTTCTATTTCTATAATCATCTGCAATAAAATAATTGTCGTCATATGTTTTCTTAGAAAACATGCTATTAGTTGAAAAGAACTGAAATTTTACACAATCTGCGCCTGCATTTTTTGCCGCTTTAATAATTTTTTGACACAAATCCATATCGCCATTATGATTTGACCCAATTTCTGCAATAATGTAAGGAGAAATTTTCTCACCAACAACATTATTTTTTGAAATTTTAATTTTCATTAATTCCCCACCATGAAAAGTTTGTTTTCTTTGATGATATAACATTTTTTTTATGATTCTCTAGTTTTAAAAGTTCATAACGATAAATTTTGTCATATTTTTTCATATAATTATAAAATATTTTTTTCACCTTTATCACTTCTTTGACATATTTTTTGCTCATATTAATTGGTAAATTAGTAATTGAATTTCGATTTACATTATAATACGAAATACATTTATTCGTAAATATTGCTTTATAATGAAATAATATTCTACTCCATAAATACCAGTCAAAAACTAAATCATTTGGAACTTGATTTGGAAAATTTATCTTTTTAAGAACCTTTTTATTTACTGCAGAATTTGTAAAACCTATAAAATTTTGTTTAACAATTTTTTTATAATTAACTTTTTCATAATTAGAAAAAAATATTGAAAAAAAATTTTTTTTAATAATTTTTTTTTTTATGCAGTGTATATCATTAAATACTACGCTATTTTTTTTTAATAGATCTACAGAAATTTGAATTCTATTTGAACTACAAGCATCATCAATATCATGAAATACGATTTTGCTATAATGAAAATTTTTTAGAAATAAAATAGTTTTTAATCTAACTGTATTAATATTTCCTTTAATAAAAATTTTTTTAATGTTTTGATCTATTTTTAAATACGCTTTATCTATATTTGTATTATTGCAAATTAAAATCAAATCAAAATCTTTAAAAGTTTGAGAATTTATACATTTTGAAAATTTGCTCACATACTTCTTTGCGCCAGGATAAAAAAAAGTAACTAAACAAACTTTATTTTTAAATTTATTCAATGCTTTTAATTAATTGAAACGCCTCAGCATACTTTGTATTTGAAAAAGAACCTCTTAATAATGCTAGCGATTTAATACTTTCAGAGCTTCTTGGAAATGGATGATTGCTAAATTCATCTTTATAAAATAAGCAGCAGGTAATTTTTGTTTTTATATATTTTGATATATCAACCCAGGTGTTGGGTTTAAAACTATAATCATAAATCTCTGAGAAATTAGTTTCTGACAAAGTTTCATAAGTAAAAACTTTTTTAATATAATTATATCTAAACGATTTCATAAAAGGTTTAGAACAATCAAATATAATTTTATGATCACTATGTGCGTCTCCTCTATTTGGTAAGTATAATAAGTGAGGTTTTACATTATCAATAATTTTTTTTAAATTATCTATAATTTTTTTTTTACCTATCTTGTCAAGCATAGATGGTTGGAAATTAAGTTCAAAAGTTTTTTTAAAACCTAGTACCTTTGATACTTTTTTCATTTGTAACTTTTTAGCTTTATATTTTTTGTTTTTTTTTGAAAAATTAGTTACATAAATACAATAATTTTCTATTTTTTTTTCTTTATTTTTTAAAATTGTCCCAGCACATCCTAGTACTTCATCATCAGGATGAGGTGCAATAATCAAACTTTTTTTATAAATAGTCATTAGTTTTAATTTTAATTTTTGGTTGAATATTTTTAATTTGTATTGCGCTATCTCCTGTTTTGACAGTTACATTTGTTTTATCAGCTTTTAGAACTTTACCAAACTCAATATTATGAATATTTTTCAATTTTAAAATTTTACTTGAGTAAACCTTATATTCCTTATTTTTATATATAAAAACTGCACCTGGATAAGGATGAGAAAGTGCTTTAATTAATCTGTGTATTTGAATTGAGGACATTCTCCAGTCAATTACTCCATCTTTGTAACTTCTTTTTCTCCAAACATTAGTTTTTAAATTATTCTTTATTTTTAAAATTTTATTTTTATTTAATATATCATAAAGTTTAGGAATTTGTATTTTTACAGTATTTGTAATTTTTCTATAAATTGTCGTGGCATTATCATTTCTATTAATAAAAATTTTTTTTTGTAAAATAACATTACCATCATCAGGCTTTTTATTATTTATTACAAAAAAAGTTGATGCTAAATATTTTAACCCAAGAGCTAAGGACCAGATTATTGGATGTCTACCTTTGTTTTCTGGTAACATGGCAGGATGAAAACCAATAATTTTATTTTTATATTTTGATAGTATTGGTTCCTTTATCAACTTTGAATATCCAAAACAAAATATATAGTCGGGATTTAATCTTTTAATCCATTTAAAAACTTTGATAGAATTAATTTTTTTTACTTTTAGTGTTGGTATTTTTTTATTAATTTTTGATAAATCAAAATAATCATTGTTAATTTCTTTTTCTTTATCAGTTATTAAACCCACCACATTAAATCTTTTGTCATTTAATGTATATCTCAACATTTCATAAGACATTTTAACTTTGCCTATAAAAATAATTTTCACTTAATTAAATATGATATTTGTTAGCTGATTTTATGAAGTTTTCATTTTTTAAGAACCAATTTATAGTTTTTTCAATACCTTTTTTAAAATTATATTTTGGTTTATATTTTGTTAATTTTTTTAATTTTTTATAATCTGCGGACAATAAAAATACTTCAGAATTTTCTGGTCTAATCCTTTTTTTATCTAATATGATTTTGCAACTAGTATTTAATTTTTTTTGAATAATATCGAGAGTTTCTTTAATAGAATAAACATTTTGAGATCCTATATTAAATATTTCACCTTTTGTTTTTTTTTGCCATCATTAAGCAGTATAAAGCACTACAAGTGTCTTCGACAAATGTAAAATCTCTATGTGTATTTATGTTACCAAGTTTAATATACTTTTTACCACTAACTAATTGTGAAATTATTGTTGGAATAATTGCTCTTTGAGATTGTCTGGGCCCATAAGTATTAAAAGGTCTTGCAATAACAACATCAAGGTCAAAACTGTGATAAAAACTCTGAACTAATGCATCAGCTGCTATTTTCGAGGCACTATAAGGTGACTGAGGTTTTTTTGGATGAAGCTCATCTATCGGTGTATATTCAGCAGTGCCATATACCTCGCTAGTTGACATTTGAATAACTTTTTTTACTTTATTTTTTTGTGCTGCTAAACATATATTCATTGCACCCCATACATTTGTATCAAAAGTATTTTCTATAGAAATGTATGAATAGGGTATTGAAATTATTGCAGCTAAATTAAAAATTATATCAACTTTTTTTGAAATCCTATTACAAAAATCTTGATCTTTTACATTGCCACTTACAATTTTTAAATTTTTATTATTTATAGAACTTAACCAAGAATTATAATTTTCTGACTTGTAATGAGTTAAAGCTATAACCTTATGTCTTTTGTGTAAAAGTAATTCAACTAAATGTGAACCTATAAACCCTCCTGCACCAGTTACCAGAATATTCATTTAAAATTTGTATTAATTTTTATTATTTCACTTATAAACTCTTTACAAATATACTCAATATCATCTTTTTTGAGATCATGCGTTGGTAAACTTATTGAACTATAGGAAATTTTTTTAGAAATTGAAAAATTATCTTTTATAGATGCGTACCTTTTGTATGGCATCAAATCATTTAAAGGAATAAAAACAGGCCTTGCATCAATGCCTTTTAACTTAAGCTTATTAACTAATTTATTTCTTTCCTTCTTAGAAAAATTATTTATCTTTATTGTGTAAAGCCAAAATGAATTTTTAGACCATGTGTTTTTTGGCAAAAAAGTTAAATCATTAAATTTTTTTAGGTAATTATTATAAATTGTGAAAACGTTTTCTCTAATCTGCATAAACATTTTAAATCTTTTTAACTGTCCACACCCAATTGCTGCTTGCAAGTTGGTCATTCTATAATTAGACCCAGGTAGACTATGTACATAATCCCCAGAAACTGGCATACCGTGATTTTTAATAATTAAAGCTTTTTTAAAAAATTTTTCACTTTTGTATAATACCATGCCTCCTTCACCAGTAGTAATATTTTTATTACCGAAAAAAGAAAAACAAGCTGCATCTCCTTGGATTGATAAGTATTTTTTTTTATATTTTGCTCCTAGCGACTCTGCACTATCCTCAATTAAAAAAATTTTTTTTTCATTTGATATTTTTTTTAACTCTGAAATATTACATGGTTGCCCATATAAATGTACAGCTAATATAGCTTTGGTTTTTTTTGTTAAATTTTTTTTAATTTTTTTCGTATCAATGGTCCACGTTTTTGGCTCAATATCTATTATAATAGGTTTGGCGCCACAATTTATAATAGAATTTATGCTTGCTCCGAACGTTAAATTTGGGAGTATTACTTCATCACCTTTGCCTATGCCAAGTGATTTTATTGCTAACTCTAATGCTGTAGTGCCACTTGATGTGGAAGTCGCGTATTTTTTTTTACATTTAAGAGTTTTTAAAAAGAGATCTTCAAATTTTTTTACATATTGGCCATTAGATGAAATCCAACCGCTATTCAAACACTGATTTACATTTTGTATTTCTTCTTTACCGATGCTAGGCAGTGCTAATGGAAAACTTCTAATGTTATTAAACGTAGAATAATCTACTATTTTTTTATTCTTATCTACTAAAGGGATACACTTTAATATACCTTTATTGGAACTTAGCTTTTCAATTATTTTGGAAATTTTTGTATTAACATTCAGATATCTTACATTTTTATTAATTAATTTTGAGGAGTATGTAATTTTTTTTTTTTGTGATCTTAAAAGATATCTTCTGATATCTCCATCAGATATTGAACCAACTAAAGTTTGTTTATTATCTACTACAAAAACTATTCCTAGTTTATTTTTATTTATAACTTTGTATATCTGGTTTAAGCTTTTGGGTAAGTTTACAACTATATTTTGTATGTTATTCATGTAAATTTAATTTCATATAAAAATTTTTTTCAGTGCATAAATCAAGCCAATTGAGCTATTAGTACTGGTCAGCTGCACGCATTACTGCGCTTC
>MDTD01018055.1_pt1 | contig 56005 bp, 57 predicted proteins | sample 811221 | NCBI WGS metagenome assembly MDTD01 (sample SAMN05326646, study PRJNA326480) | marine metagenome | isolation source: seawater | place: Pacific Ocean: South West | collected 2011 | reverse complement strand
TCTAGTTATACCGCGGGGTGGAGCAGTCTGGTAGCTCGTCAGGCTCATAACCTGAAGGTCGGCGGTTCAAATCCGTCCCCCGCAACCAATTAAACTAAACTTTAAATTTTGATTTTTTGCTATCTACCAAAAATGTTTTGACTGTTTCTAAAGTCAACTGATTAAACGATTTGCCAAATTTTTCAATTTTCTCTATTATCGCTGGAGGTATTGTAATTAAATGGCATCCAAGTTGTTTTGCCTGTAAAAAATTATATGGCTCCCTGACACTTGCCCAAAGAATTTTTACATTTTTATATTTCTTTGACATTTTTATACTTTTTTTAATTTCGGGTATTGGGTCTTTACCTGTATCACCTGCACGACCTGCAAAAATAGAGATTATCACTTGAGTTTTTTTATCAATAGATTTTAATATTTTTTTCGTATGATTTGAGGAATAGACAGCTGTAATATTTAACTTAACTTTTTTTTGATTCAATTCTTTTATTATTTTACCTGTAAAAAAACCTTTTGAATTTACAACTGGAATTTTAACATAAACATTTTTTCCCCAAGAGTTTATTTTATATGCTTGTTCTTTGATAAGATTATAATTGTCAGCAAATACTTCAAGAGAGACAGGTTTTTTATTAGATAGTCTCAGAATTTTTTTTGAATAGTTCCTATAATCTTTTGCACCAGCCTTCCTCATTAAGCTTGGATTCGTCGTGAAACCTTTGACAATTTTTTTTTTGGCAAACTTCTTTATTAATTTCACGTCTGCTATATCACAGTAAATTTTTGTTTTCATAATAGTGTTTATTTAATTTATAAAGATATAATATAATTCTAAATGTTTTTTTCAAAAAATAATAAAAGTATTTTATTTATAGTTATATTTTTAGGGATAATTAGCTTAATTTTTGCCGCATATATTGGTGAAGATTCTTTGGGCGGAGCAAAACACGATTTTTTATTCCATGCAAAATATATAAATAATTTTGCTGAAAATTTTCAAAACGCATTTAATGATTTTGGAAAAACATTTGAGGTTAGGAATTCCCCAGTCTTTTATATCTACTCATCATTATTAGTGAAATTTGGATTTAAAATTGAATTATTGAAATATTTAAATCTTTTTATAATTTTTCCATTAATCGTTTTTTTTTTAAAATCTATAAATTTAAAACATAAAAAATTGACTTTTTTAGGAAAATCTTTTTTAATTGCAATCATATTTATATCACCAACTATAAGGTCATTATCTGCTTGGCCATATCCACTAACCTGGGCAATATGTTTCTTTATAATATCAATATATTATTTTCTAAAATTTGAAGAAACTAAAATCAAAAAAGATAAATTTTATTTCGCTTTATTAAATATTTTTTTTTTAGCAATAAGTGCATATTTCACACCTAATTTCGGTGTTTTCGCAATTTATTATTTTATTAATTTTGTGAAATTTTTTAAAATTTCGAAACAAACTTTATTAATTATTTTATCAAATATAATTTTATCATTGCCTGCAATTTATTTTCTTGCTTTAAAAGACTTTTATATTTTTAGACATGAAACAGAGCATGTAATTCAAAATTATTCAATTTATGATACAATAAATATTTCAAATAAGATAATTATTATTACTTCTATAATTTTTTTCTTTTTTTTACCTTTAATTGATTTCAAAAAGATAAAATTTAAAAATTTTTATGGAAATAATCTACCTCTTATTTTGTTTATAATTATAAACATTTTTTTTTATAATTTTTCACCTGGCCTAGGAGGTGGATTTTTTTTTCATTTATCCAATATTCTGGTTAATGGTCCTTACTTATTATTTTTAATTTTTATAATATCTCTTTACATATTTAAGGATAATGGCTTATTTAATATTAATAATTTTTTCTTATTTTTTATTTTAATAATATATAATATTCAATCTACTATATATTTTAAATACTATGATCCAATAATATTTTTCATTATATTATTTTTGGTTGAGCAAAAAAAATATGTATCTGATATTGTAGCAAGGAGGTATATGGTATTTTATTTATTTTTTCTATTTATCAGTTTTGGTAAAGAAATGGTAATTAATTAGTCCAGAGCTTTTGTTATATCCTCAGTCATTTTTTTTGCATCTGAAAATAACATTAAAGTATTTTCTTTATAAAATAAATCATTATCAATACCTGCATAACCGGGGGATAGGCTTCTCTTTACAAACAAAACAGATTTACATTTTTCTACATCAAGAATTGGCATTCCATAAATTGGACTTTGAGGATCTGTTTTAGCAACTGGATTAGTAACATCATTTGCTCCAATTACAAAAGCAACATCTGCATTCGCAAAATCATTATTTATTTCCTCTAGTTCAAAAACTTCATCATAGGGAACATTGGCTTCCGCCAAAAGCACGTTCATATGACCAGGCATTCTTCCAGCAACAGGATGAATTGCATAAGAAACTTTAATGTCATTTTTTTTTAATGTATCAACCATTTCTTTTAAAGCATGTTGTGCTTGAGCAACAGCCATACCATAACCTGGAACTATGATTACCGACGATGCATTTTTCATTAAAAAAGCTGCATCATCTGCATTTCCACTTTTAACTGGTTTTTGCTCTTTATTTTGAGAACTTGAAGTTTGTTCTGTAGCACCAAATCCTCCTAAAATTACATTAAAGAAGGAACGATTCATTCCCTTACACATTATATACGATAATATGGCCCCAGATGATCCAACAAGTGCACCTGTAATAATTAATGCAGTATTCTCTAATGTGAATCCTATACCTGCAGCTGCCCAACCAGAGTATGAGTTTAGCATTGAAATCACAACTGGCATATCTGCGCCGCCAATTGGTATTATTAGTAAAAAACCAATTAAAAAAGATATTGCTAGTAATATCCAAAATAAGTTTGATGATTGAGAGCTACAAAGCAAATAAATAACTATTACAATTGATATTAATATTAATGCATTTAAAGGATGTTGCCCTTTAAAAGTAATAGGTGAACCAGACATGATTCCTTGAAGTTTTAAAAAAGCAATGATTGAGCCAGAAAAAGTAATAGCACCCACAGCAGCTCCAATTGACATTTCAATTAAACTACCAAGCTTAATGTTTCCTGGTGAACCTAAATTAAAAGCCCCTGGATTTAAAAATGCTGAAATCGCAACAAATACAGCGGCAAGTCCAACTAAACTATGAAATCCTGCTACTAACTCAGGCATCGCGGTCATTGGAATTTTATAAGCAATGAATGCTCCTACCATCCCACCTACTAATAAAAATATTATTACAAATATAAATCCACTTGAGAAATTTCCAATTGATAAAAAAGTTACAGTAATTGCAATTATCATTCCAAAAATTCCAAAAAAATTACCTTGTCTAGATGTTTCTGGAGAAGAAAGCCCTCGGAGTGCTAAGATAAAGAGCACACCTGAGACTAAATAAAATGAAGCTGATAAATTTGCTGAAATCATTATTTATCTTTCTTTTTTTTCTTGTACATTGCTAACATTCTTTGAGTTACCAAAAATCCACCAAAGATATTAATTGACGCTAATGATATTGCTAGAAATCCAAAAATACTTGAAGTATTAAAAATACTTTCTAAATCACCAGATAATCCAGCTATTATTGCACCTACAATAATTACTGAAGAAATTGCATTTGTTACAGACATTAAAGGAGTATGCAAAGATGGTGTTACACTCCAAACAACATAGTAACCTACAAATATTGAGAGTATAAATATGCTTAATCTAAATATAAAAGGATCTATTTCCATAATTTTATTTCATTAAAGTTTTATTTATTATTTCATCATCTAAATTTATATTTAATTTACTTTTATCTTTATCGAACAAATTAGATACAAAATTAAACAAATTTTTTGCATATAAACTAGATGCAGATATAGGTAGCTTATTAAGTATATTTGTCTCACCTAAGATTTTAATACCATTCTTCTCAACTACTTTATCTACCTCGGTGAAAGATGTGTTTCCTCCTTGAACAGCTGCTAAATCATAAATTACTGAACCTGATCGCATTTGATTAATCATATTATCTTTTAATATGATCGGTGCTTTTTTTCCAGGTATTAAAGCCGTGCAAACAACAATATCTATCTTTTTTAAAGTCTCTGCTAAAAGATTTTCTTGCTTCTTTTTAAAATCATCTGATGCCTCTTTGGCATAACCGCCTTCTGTTTCTAAATTCTCGGCACCCTCAACCATTAAAAACTTTCCACCTAAACTTTCAACTTGTTCTTTTGAAGCCATTCTTACGTCTGTTGCAAAAACTATTGCCCCCATCCTTTTTGCTGTTGCAATTGCCTGAAGACCTGCTACACCTGCGCCTACTATCAAAACTTTTGCAGCAGGAATTGTTCCTGCAGCTGTCATCATCATTGGTATAGCTTTTTCAAAATTTGCAAAAGATTCTATCACAGCCTTATAACCTGCTAAATTAGCTTGAGATGAAAGTATATCCATCGATTGAGCTCTAGTAATTCTTGGAAGAAGTTCTAAGGAAAAAATATTTATTTTTTTTTTTGCTAAACTTTCTAGTTTATCTTTATTACTATAAGGGTTTAAAATACCTATAAGTGACTGACTTTCCCTCAATATAGACGCCTTATCATCGTCTAATAAACCTAACTGCACTACAATATCAGCACTAGATATAATTTCTTTTTCATCTAATAAAATTTTTGCCCCTTCTTTCTGATAATCCTCATCTTGAAAACCCAAATGACTTCCATAATTTTTTGGTAATAAAACTTCTATACCTTGGCCCTTGTATTTTTTAGTTATCTCTGGAGTAATGGCTATCCTTTTTTCGGTTTTTTGATTTTCTTTAATTGATCCAATTTTCATTGAGAAAACTTACAATAAGAATATAGCCATTAAAACTAAAACCGTAATAACCGCGACAGTTCCCCACAACACAAACTTTGTAAAGTTATTCCACGTGTTCTTATGGTTTTCATTATCCATAAAAATTATTTTTGTCTTGCTTTAAATTTTGGGTTTGTTTTGTTTATTATGTATACTCTGCCTCTTCGTCTAACCATTTTAGAGTTAAGATCTCTTTTTTTTATTGACTTAAGTGAACTTTTTATTTTCATAATAGATTTTTTAGCCGGCGATGTCCTACTCTTCCAAGTCTTAAGACTAAGTACCATCGGCGCAACAGGGCTTGACTTCCGAGTTCGGAATGGGATCGGGTATGACACCTATGCAATAATCACCGGCGTGAGTTTTATAAACTAATTCCAAATAATGTAAATACCTAATTATCTTGTTTTTTGGATTATCTTTTTAATATATTCCCTTAAAGATATTTCACCAAAAAAATTAAAAGTTTTATTATTCATGTAGGTTGAGCTTAATGCAGATGCAAATCTTTCACCTTTTCTTGAAGGTAGGAATATAATCTGAGTTCCAAACATTTTTGCAACTTGTGTTATGGTAAAACTTTTTTTGCTTGAAATGCTGTAATAACTACATTTATTTTTTTTCCACGCATAATAACAAATTTTTACAGTATCGCTTACATGGGTAAATCTCCTAGATTGATTTCCAGGCCTGACAACAGTCAGTGGCTTGTTGTTTTTAAATTGATTTTCAAAAATACCAATTACTGTGGCCATCTTACCTGAGCAGATTTGCCTTGGACCATAAACGTTATAAAAGTATATTATCTCAAATTTAAAATTGAACCATTTTTTTAAATTTTCTAATAGTTCTAAATTTTTTGATTTAGTGAAAGCATAAGGAGATAAATTTTTATCATTTCCATTATTTCCTATGGTTGCTGAAGTTGCAGAATAAATAAGTTTAATTTTGTTTTCTAAACAAAACCTGAAAACTTCATTAGTTCCAATAGTATTAGACTCTATGCATTCATTTAATTTTAAAAAGCTTTGATAGATTCTAGAGAACTCCCCAAAATGAAATAATGAATGAATATCTTTCTTCTTTTTTTTTAAAAGTTTAGCAATATCTTTGGTATTTCCATTTATATACTTTACCCTAGAATTTGAAATATGATTTCTTTTTTGACCAGAGCTATAATTATCTAAGCTGATAATTTTAAAGGATGTTTTATTCAATAAATATTCAATTAAATTTGTTCCTACAAATCCAGCACCACCAGTAATAATTATAGTCTTTTTCACAATTTATTTTTTAATTAGGTAATTTTGATAAGTTAAAAAAATTGAGTCTTCAAATTTAAATTTTGCTTTCCAACCATATTTTTTTGCGAGAGATACATTTAATACTTTTCGAGGTGTTCCGTTAGGCTTGGTTAGGTCATATTTGATTTTAATTTTACGATTTGGGATTATTGTTTTTAAAATCATATTGGCATATTCTTTAATTGAAAAATCTTTACCTGTACCAATATTAATCAGAGTTTCTTTTGTTTTTTTATTCATAAAAAAAATACAAGCATCAGCAATGTCATCAACATAAATTGCCTCTCTTTTGGCTTTACCATTGCCCCATAAAACTATCTCATTTAAATTATTCTTTTTAATTTTATGTGCCTTGTTTATTAAAGCAGGTATAAAATGAGAATTTAATTCATCATAATCATCATTTGGACCAAATGTATTTGTAGGCATCAAGCATTTATAATTTGTACCATACTGTAAATTATAACTTTCACACATTTTTATTCCTGCAATTTTTGCTATTGCATATGCATCATTTGTACTTTCAAGTTCACCTGAAAGTAAATATTTTTCTTTAATAGGCTGTTTACAAAGTCTAGGGTATACGCAACTAGAACCTAAAAAGATTATATTTTTTACTCCACTCAAATATGCACCTTGTATCAAATTAAGCTGAATAGAAAGGTTGTCATTTATAAATTCTGCTTTGTAATTACTATTAGAATAGATACCTCCTACTTTTGCTGCTGCAATAAATATAAATTCAGGTTTATTTTTTTTTAAGAATTTGAATACCTTTTTTTGATCTTTTAAATCAAGTTGTTTTCGAGTTTTAACAAGAATATTTTTAAAACCCTCTGACCTAAGTTTTCTTATTATAGCACTTCCAACTAGCCCTTTGTGACCAGCCACATAAATCCTAGAATTGTATTTTATCATCCTATTTTGTTAAGCTCACTATCAACCATATCTTTTACTAAAGATTTTAAATTAATTTTTGGTTTCCAATTAAGTTCTTTTCTAGCTTTTCTCGAATTACCCAATAAAGTATCAACTTCTAATGGTCTGTAATACTCTTTATCACACTCAATAATACATCTGCCGTTTTTATCATAACACTTTGAATTTATTCCTTTTCCTTTCCAATAAAAATCTATACCCAAATAATTTAAAGTATAATTTACAAATTGTTTTACTGTAAATTGTTTGCCTGTAGATATTACATAATCGCTAGGTTTTTTTCTTTGCATCATCTTCCACATTGCTATTACGTAATCCTTTGCATGACCCCAATCTCTTTTGGCCTCAAGATTCCCTAAAAATAACTTTTTTTGTTTTCCCAATTTAATTTTACATAAAGCTGAAACAACTTTTTTAGTTACAAAAGTTTCCCCTCTAACAGGACTTTCATGATTAAACAATATACCATTACAAGCAAATATATTATAAGCTTCTCTATAATTTATTGTAATCCAGTGAGCATAAACCTTTGCAACTCCGTATGGACTTCTCGGATAAAAAGGGGTTTTTTCATTTTGAGGGATTTGTTGAACTTTACCAAACATCTCAGAAGTTCCAGCTTGATAAAATTTTGTATACTTTTCAAATCCATGAAATTTAATTGCTTCCAAAATTCTTAGTGCTCCAATAGCATCTGCATTTGCAGTATACTCTGGAACCTCAAACGAAACCGCTACATGAGATTGGGCAGCTAAGTTATATATTTCATTTGGTTTTATTTTTTTAATAATTGAGGAAACAGAAGTTGTATCTGTCACGTCCCCGTAATGTAATATCAAACTTCTATTTCTTTCATGAGGATCTTGATAAATGTGATCTAATCTTCCAGTATTGAATGATGATGATCTTCGGATTACACCATGTACTTCGTATTTTTTCTTTATTAAAAGACTTGCTAAATAAGATCCATCTTGTCCTGTTATTCCAAAAATTAATGCTTTTTTTTTCATACTATTGATTATCTTTATACATCATTTTTGTAAATCAATTTTATTAATTTAATTATTAAATTTTAATATTTTCTTTATTTCTATAAATATATTCGAACGTTTTTCTAAAAGGCATTTTTAATTTATATATTTTTTGAAAGTTATTTTTTTTAAGAAGGTTATTAATATCACAATATTTATAATTCTTTAAAATCATATTATCATAGTGATGCTCAAAAAAAATTAAGTCTACTTTTTTTATATCTTCTTTCAGACCATTCAGTACTTCTAATTCAAATCCCTCTGTATCTATTTTCAATATATCTATATTATTAATATTATTTGATATTAGATATTCTGACAGCGGAACTAATTTTAAATTTTTTTCATAAAAAAAATTATTATTTTCATTTTTATTTAAAAAACGAAATTTTTTTTTAAAATATTTTGAATTCTCATTAATTTTGCTAAATGTTGATGATGAACTCTCATAAAATTGTTTAAACTTTTCTAATTTATTTTTTGAGCCTAAAGCAATATTTTCAACAATAATTTTTGTTTGTGAATATTCTTTACTTAAAATAATAGAATTTTTTTTTAAAATTAAATAATTTTCTTCACTAGCTTCAAATGAGATAATCCTATCTATATTAAAATTTTTAAGGAAAAGTTCTAAAGTCTCTCCCTTATGAGCTCCAACATCCAAAACAGTTTTAAAATCATTAATTCCTAATTTTCTGAGAAAATGAATAATTTTTTTTTTATGAAAAAAATCAAAAAGATTTAACAGATTTAAAGTAATAAAATTAATCATTTTTCTCTATAAAAAATATATTTTTCATTTTTTTTATCTACTTTAATTATTTCATTAAGGCTGTTGTCACACATTTCATTAAGTTTTTTACAATTTTTGTAATTTGCAATCAAATTACTAATTGTGTTTTGTAAATTAAAATTTCTCTTTTCCATATTATAATAAAATTCATTTAAAGGCTCATAATTATAATTTACTATCTCATATTGAATTCTCTGAAAGTTCCTAGAACTAAAAATTACAAAAGTAATTAAAATTAAATAAAATAATTTTCTACCTAAAATTTTTTTTTCATTTTTAAATTTTTCCATTAAAATTGAAAAAAAAATAAAAACTAGAGAAGCAATTAGGCAATAACCACCATACCTTAATGCAGGATGGTTCCAAAACCATTCGATTAATAAAATTACAATCAGAAAAATTAAAAAAATTTTATTTCTTTTTTTTATGGGCTCTTTTTTTTTTGATTTCAGAACTAAAAAAGTGACAAATGTTAAAATTGATAAACCCAAAATAAAATCTGATATTTTGTTAAAAAAATAAATATTAAACCAATTTGAAACCCAATTAAAATTCCTTATATAAATTTCTGGATTTTCAACTCTAAAATTTGGACCAGCTCCACCTTTGGCCCATTGTTCATACCAATTGTTTAATTCTATAACTTCTTTAACCTTGATGCCCCATAAGTTTTCATCAAAACATGTTACTGACACCGGATACAATAAACATCCAGAACTATAAAAATTATGAATCATTATTAAAAAAAATAAACTTATAAAACCCAATGAATAAATATTTTTAGAAAAAAATTTTAAAAGCTGGTTAAATTTTAATTTTAACGATAATAAACGATATAAAACTAATATAAAAAAAACGGCATATAAAATATAAAAAGCTTTAAAAGAAATAATTAAACCAATTAATAACAACATCTTTGATAAATTTTTTTCAAAATTTACTTTAAAATTTGTGAACAATAATATTTCCGAAAACAATATTAAAACTAAAATTTGAGCTGATTTATCAGTGCCATGTTCTGATAACCTATAAAAAAAAGTATTTATAAATATAAATATTAATAAATTATATATTGTTAAAAAATTATATCGATTTTCATTTAAATCCCTTTTGATTTTAAGAATTATTAACAAGTTACAAAATCCAAGGATTAATGCAGGAGTTATTTGAAAAGTAAAAAATTTGATTATAGGTAAATAAAAGAGTGAATTTAGATAAAATATAGATGAGGGCGTCCTTAAGCCTAAATCAAAATTACCAATTCCAAGTACAACTTTTTGTTGAGTTAAATAATAACTATATTGAAAATGATAATAAGAAAAGTCATCATGAGTTTTAAAAATGAACAAACCAAATATTAAGACCGCAAAAATTAAAAATAGAAGTGAATAATCTTTTGATAATAAATTTTTTAAAAAATTTGTTTTGATCAAAAAAATCAAAAAACCAAAACCTAATAAAATTGAATTATGTATTAATCCATGGCCTATAAATAAACTTGAAAGATAGGAATATATAATTAAAAAAAATACTCCAGATAACCCTATATATCCAAGATTTCTTATTGAGTTAGATTTATTGACAAATTTCTCTATTAAAAAACCATAACCTAATGATGAGCAAATTATAAAAATATAGGATATAAAAAAAGTGTAAAAATTTGTAAACATTATATATACGTGTCCTAACTATCATAAATAATGAATAACTTAACATTAATAATTCCAGCTAAAAATGAAAAAGAATCATTGCCATATGTATTAAAAGATTTAGCTAATAAGAAAATAAACATTCATGTTATACTTGAAAAATCAGACCATTTAACAATCGAGTCTATCTCAAAATTTGATTGTAAGATAATTTTTCAAAACGGACGAGGCTACGGGGATGCGTTGATTGAAGGTATCAATTCTGTAGTATCAAAATATTTCTGCATTTTTAATGCTGATGGATCTTTTGATCCAGAAGAGATTGAAAGAATGCTAGAAAAAATAGATAACCATAATTATGATTTTATATTTGGTTCTCGATACGAGAATGACAGCGGAAGTGAAGATGATACAATAATTACGAAAATAGGTAATTTTATTTTTACGAATTTAGGCAAATTCTTTTTTAACTTAGAAATATCTGATATTCTTTATACATTCGTTTTAGGAAAAACTGATAGTGCGAAAAAACTTGATTTAAAGCAGAAAGACTTTTCTTTTTGTGTTGAGCTTCCAATTAAAGCAAAAAGAGAGCAAATGAAATTAGGTACTTTAAATTGTTTCGAGAGAAAAAGAATAGGAGGAGTAAAAAAAGTAAACGCTTTTAAAGATGGATTTTTAATCTTAGTTTATATGATTAAATTATTTTTCAATAAAAAATGATAATATCAATTAATAAAAATATAGTATCCTTAAAAAATATTTTATTATTTTTAGTATCTACATTGCCAATTACATTAATGATTGGTTCTGCTGTAATCAACGTTTATGTTCTTATCATAGATTTTATTTTTCTTTTCATATTAATAAAGAATAAAAATTTAGCTTATTTTAAAAATAAAACTTTTTATCTATTATTATTTTTGTGGTTTTCTCTTTTATTAAATATGATAATGAGCTCTGGAATTGAAAATTCCCTCTCAAGATCTTTTGGATTTGTTAGATATATAATATTTATTTTTGCCATAAAATTTATTTTAAACAAAAATAAAGATCACGATAAAATAATTTTTCTTTCTTGGTCAGTTTTATTTATTATAGTTTCTTTTGATATTATTTTTGAGACCATTTTTGGATTTAATACTTTAGGTTTTCAAAATAATCTTCCAGGGAGAATATCAAGTTTTTTAGACGATGAGCTAAAGATAGGAAATTATTATTTTGGTTTTATTCTTATAACTTTGAGTTATATTTTCTTTAATTATAAACAAAAATATTTGTTTTTTATAAGTATAATATTATTTATTTTAATAGCTTTTTTGACAGGAGAAAGATCAAATTTTATTAAAATATTCATAATAACAACAATATTTTTTTTTATTATTGATCAAACCTCTATTTGGAAAAAAATTCTTTCTATTCTAATTTTTTTGAGCCTAGCGTTTCTTTTAATTTCTCAAAATATTAATTACAAAGATAGATTTATTACTCAAACAGTCGGGGGCCTATCAAAACAAAATTTTAATCTGATAAATTATATCAAATTTTCCCCTTATGGAGCTCATTACGATGCAGCAATAAAAGTATTTAAGAATTATCCTTACTTTGGTGTTGGATTAAAAAATTTCAGAATTGAGAGTGGAAAAGAAATATATAAAGATAAAAATATTTTATTTACAAATTACAGACAGTCTACACACCCTCATCAAATACACTTTGAGCTTTTGTCAGAAACAGGACTTTTTGGCTACATATCATTTTTGATATTCTTTTTAATATATTTAAAAAGAAGTATTTCAATTCAAATTAAAAATAAAAATTTATATCATTTATCAGGCATTTTAGTAATATTAGCAACATTTATCCCTTTAATCCCTTCTGGTAGTTTTTTTACAACTTATGGCGCCACAATATTTTGGCTTAATTTTGCTTTAGTTGAAGCTTTTAATGACTAATATTTTTTATATCTAAAGTTAAACAATAAAAAGTATGAAATTACATAAGAAATGATTAATAAAATTATTATTATTATTAAAGCAAAGCTATTGTAAATAAAATTAACTCCAACTATGAATGAAACAAAATTAGTTACATTTATAAATAAACTTGCAAAATTATTTGCAGTTATGTCAGAAATTTTAAATTTTGTTTTAAAAAAAAAGAACAATAAATGATGGAGATGTTTATTGTCAGCTCTCAAAGGTGACAAATTAAACCTATATTTTCTTAAAATTGAAAATAAATTTTCAAAACATGGATACCATAACAAAAGAACAATAAAAAAGGGTGAGAAAAACGGAATTTCTTTATAAATACTTATGAGTAACGCTCCAAGTGCAAAACCAATAAGATAAGATCCAGAATCTCCTAGATACAATCTATCAAAAAAGTTGAAAATTAATAAGAAAAATAAAATAAGTAAATAGTTTAAAATTATACCATTCATATCAAAAAATATTTCCTCAAAACCTAAAAAAAGAATTATAGACAAAACTATTGAATAATATCCAATTACTAGTCCATTTAAGCCATCGATAAAATTTGTTCCATTTATTACAATGAGTAAACAAAAAGCAAAAAATGAATATGAAAAAATATTATATTCTAGAAAATAGTTTATAAATGGAACTTTAATATCATCTAAATTTAATTGAAATTTCACAACTAAAAAAAAAATAAAAATAAATTGAATTAAAAAACGTATTTTTGCAGAATTTATCATTTTGGTATCAGATAAGATACCTATTAAAAATATTAAAAAAAAATAAAATAATTCATTACCAAAAGGAAGCAAAAAGAAACTATAAATAACAATGAGCAAACCTCCACTTAAAGGAATTTTTTTTTTAGCCACAAAAAATTGATGTTTATCACCTGTTAAACTTTGTAAAACTTCTAATTTATTTAAGAAAAAATTAATCAAAATAATGGATACAGGGATTGATAAAATAAAAAATAAATTCATTTATTTCTTTAAAAAATTAAAGCTTAAGCATACTACGTAGTAAAAAGATTTGAAAAAGTTAAACTTCATATAAACTCTATAGACTTTGAAAGCATCAAAAAATTTTTGAAATATTGAGCTCGACAAAGAATGACTTAACTTCTTCCAAGATACTAAGTTTGATTTTATACTATATATTTTAATATTTCTTTTCAATAGCTCTAACCACAGAACAAAATCCTCCTTAGTTTTTAATTTTGGAAACTTTAATCCCTTTAAAACATCTCTTTTAATCATTACGGTTGAAAGTCCAATGTCACATGATTTTATTAGATCATCTAAAGTAAAAAAATTTCTCGCATGTCTATAAGATAATATTTTTTTATTTCTATCCACAATTGAATAACTTGTGTGAGTGAAATTGAACTTATTTTTTTTCATAAAATTCAATTGTTTTTTTATTTTATTTTTTGACCATATATCGTCTGCATCAATAAATGAAATGAACTCACCCTTAGAAAATTTAATACCAATATTTCTAGAAATTCCTGCACCTAAATTTTTTTTATTTATTTTTAGTTTAATTCTTCTATCTTTAGATGCTAATTTTTTGATATAATCCAGATCATTTTTATCAGTATCATCATATACTATGATTATTTCTAGCTTTCGATAAGTTTGTTTAAGAACCGAGTTAAGTGATTGTGATATGTAATGTTTTTTTCTAAAATATGGAATAATAACGCTAACTAAACTCATAATAAATTATTTATACTTATACTTATCATAATGTATAAAAATGAAATGAAAAAAAAAATTTTATTTTTCATGCCATCTTTTGAAGGAGGGGGTGTTGAAAAAAATATAATAATAATCGCTAATAACTTTATTAAAAGAAATGTGGATGTTTCAATTCTAACAGCCAATAGTGAAATTAAACAAAAATTTAGTAAAAAAATAAAATTTATATCTCCAAAAAATGGTTTTTGGAGTTCAAAAATAAGATTCGTAAAATATATTTTGTGTATCTTTTTTTTATTCTTAGAATTTAAAAAAAATCGTAATTTTGACGTATTTTGCTTTCAAGGAAACATTGTGTGCACAATTTTTTGTAAAATATTTGGCTTAAAAATTGTTATAAGACCAAACTCATCACCCTCTGGGTGGTCAAAGAACTTTTTAAAACAGATTATGTTTTCTAAAATATTAAAATTGTCTAATATTATTGTAGTAAATAGTATTTATTTTAAAAAAGAATTAAAATCAAAATTTAATGTTAAATCAAAATGTATTTATAATCCTCTTAATAAAAGAGAAATTTTAAGTCTTTCAAAAAAATCTATTAATTTTAAATTTTATGAAAAAGATTCTTTAAATTTAATTTCAGTAGGAAGACTTGTCGATCAAAAAGATCACATAACTATTTTAAAAGCGATTAATAATATAAAAGATCAAACCAAATTGAGACTATTAATTGTTGGCGAAGGAAAAAATAAAAAAGATTTAATTGAATATATTAACCAAAATCAATTAAATAAAATTGTTAAAATTAAAGATAGAATTGACAATCCTTTTCCTTACTTAAAAAAAGCGGAAATAATGATACTAGCCTCCAAATACGAGGGCTTACCAAACGTTTTATTAGAAGCTATATCGTTAAAAAAATTTATAATTTCATCTAATTGTCCAACAGGTCCAAAAGAAATTTTAGATAATGGAAAAGGTGGATTTCTATTTAATGTTGGTAACTATATCAAATTAAGCAAAATGATATTAATTTATAAAAACAATAAAAAAATTTATTCAAAAATGAAAAGAATATCCTATCAAAGATTAGATAGATTTAATTTGGAAAAAAACTTAGATAAATATTATGAATTATTTAAAAATCTTTAATAAACCAACAACAATTCTTGTTAAAGAATAATCCAAACTAAATTTAAATAATTTTTTCTCTTTGCAAACACTTTCCAAATATTTATATGAATTAAATCTTCTTATGAACCAGTTATAACTTAAAAATCGGTATTTTTTTGACTCCCCATAAGATTTATATATTGTAAGATTTTTTTTGATTGTGTGAAAAGAATTCTTAACAAAATAAGCGTAAACTCCTAATCTAAAACCTAACCAGACATTTGGATATTTTTTTTCATCTGATTTATTTTTGAGAAAAAAATCTTTAAAAAATTTTTTTCTGAAACTGATACAACTTTCAGGTGCTAAATATGGCCAAAAACTAAAATTGCTATTACCTATTTTTTTTTCTCTTTGTTTGGTGTGAATTATTAATGGTAAGTCTTGAATAAAATCAAATTTATCATTTTTTTTGTAAATTCTTACAATTTGACTAATTTTGTTTTTTTTAAAATAGTCATCACTATCTAGTAGAAACATTATTGTTCCTTTTGATTTCTTTATTAGTCTATAATATCCATTTTTTGCATCAAATGCAGCAATACCGGTTTTTTTTGATTTATTAATTGTAATTTTAATTTTTCTTTTTTTGTATTTTTTTAAAATTAATAAAGAGTTGTCGCTAGATTTATCATCATAAACAAGTATTTCGAAATTTTTATACGTTTGGTTTAAACATGATTTGATACATCTATCTAAGAATTTTCCATTATTATAATTTAATATTAGAACTGAAACGAAAATTTCTTTCATGAAAAATATTTTATATTCTCCAGATATCATTTTTCTTATACCAATTCACAATTTTTGGTAATTCAGAAAAGATATTTTTTTTTATTTTATAATTCAACAATGTTAAAATTTTTTTATTATCACCATGAGTTTTAATTACTTCAATTTGGTTTCTTTTTTTTAAAATAATATTTGTTTTTTTGTTAAGAAGTTTAGATATTAATATTGATAGTTTTTGAATATCAACTGGTTTACTTGAGCAAACATTAAAAATTTCAAAATTTTTTTTAATTTTTTTTGTTCTTAATTTGTCAATTATTTTTACCACATCATCAATATGAGTATAATCTCTATAATTATTGCCATGATTAAAAAGTTCAAATTTTTTTTCACAAAATAAAGATTTAAGATATTTAAAAATAAACATATCAGGCCTTCCATATTCTCCGTAAACCGTAAAAAATCTTAATCCGATAATTGACATATTTGAAATTACAGAAATATCTCTTCCAATTTCCTCATTCATTTTTTTTGTCGCTGCATAAATATTTTTTGGAAAAATTTGAACATTTTCCTTTAACGGAAATTTTTTTTTATCACCATATACAGAGCTAGAAGATGCAAAAATAAATTTTTCGATATTATATTTTTTTGACAATTCTATTATATTTAAGAATCCCAAAAAGTTACTTTTAAAATAAGATTCTGGCATTTTTAAAGAATCTCTTACACCTGCTTGTGCAGCTAAATGAAACACAATTTTTATTTTGTTTTTTTTGATAAGAATTTCAAGTTTTTTTCTTTCACATAAATCAATTTTTCTAAAAAAAAAATTTTTGTTTTTTTTTAGATTTTGAATTCTAATTATTTTATGTTTTATAGAATAAAAATTATTTATATTATCAAATCCTATGACTTTAACATTTTTATATTTTTTACATAAATAATTTGCCAAATGATAGCCGATGAAACCAGCACATCCACTTACTAGTATATTCATTTTTTATTTTTTTCTTTAATGACTCTAAATATTCTTTTTATTAATCTTAAATAATGAATAGTCCAAACTAAAATTTTATTTTGACCATTGTCTAATCTTATTTGAGTATTCTCATTTAAATAATCAATATATCTCAGTTTAGATGATAATCCATACAAGCCAAAATTACCTAATATTTCATTTTTTTGTGTTGCCATACCATTCATTTTTTCTTTTACAATCATTCGGAAAAAAAAGTCATAATCTGACGAATATTTATATTTGATATTATATTGACCTATTTTTTTTTGCGATACGGTTTTTATAAAAAAACCAACAGAGTGAGAACTATAGAAACCAAAGGTCCAAAAAATTTTTTTTGGTTCATAACCATAATGTAATTTATATTTTTTAACTGTTCCAAATAAAAAGTCTATTGATGTGAATTTTTCAAAATATTCTTTTACAATTGAAAATGCATTTTCATAGTAATAATCGTCTGAATTTAAAATTCCAATTATATCTCCATCAACTTGCTTTAAGCCCTTATTCATTGCATCATAAATCCCATTGTCTTTTTCAGATATAAAATATTTAATATGATTTTGATATTTATTAATTACTTCAATAGTTCCATCAGTAGATCCACCATCTATAATAATATGTTCATGATTCTTATAAGTTTGATTAATCAAACTCTGTATATTTTTTTCTATACCATTCTTATTATTTTTAACTACTGTGATTATAGATATTTTTGGATTTTTCATTCAAACTGTCTTACTGTAATGATATTATATAGTAATATAATAAAAAATATTAATTTCTATGAAAATTTCTTATTGGTGCCCCTTTCTAACAAATATTGCAACAATTAATTCTGTTTTAAGATCTGCTAAATCTTTGGCTAATCTTAAAAATACCAAAAAAGATTTCAAAGTAAGTATATTAAACTCCTGTGGAGAGTGGGATTTTATAAAAAAGGATTACTCCAAACTTAAAGTAGAAAAACTATACCCTTTTAGTTTCTACAAATATCTTCCTAAGGAGGGCTTTTTTCAAAGTAGATTTTCCTTTCTTTTAATTTTGATTACAAATTTTTTTCCTTTAATTGAAAATATTAGAAGAAACAGACCCAAATATCTAATTGTTCATTTATTGACAATATTACCAATAATTTTGAGTCCAATTCTCTCAAAAAATACGAGAATTATTTTGAGAATATCTGGTTTACCTGAGCTTACATTTTTCAGAAAATTTGTGTGGAAATTTTTTGCAAAATTTATTTTTAAAGTAACAGCTCCAACAACTACAACTTTAGAATTAATAAAAAAATCAAAAATTTTTCCTGATGAGAAAGTTTTGCTATTAAGAGATCCTGTAATTGATAATAAAGAAATTTTGAGAAAAAAAAATATTAAAGTACCAAGTAAATTTAACAAAAAAAAATTCTTCGTATCAATTGGTAGATTAACACAACAAAAAAATTTTCCTTTTTTAATCAAAATGTTTGTAAAGTATAAAAAAGAAATTGATGCTGATTATTTAGTAATTTTAGGTGAAGGAGAAGACAGATCAAAACTAAGAAAGATAATTAGTGACTTAAATTGTTCTGATATTGTATTTTTGCTCGGCTTTAAAAATAATGTTTTTAATTTTATTAATAAATCTAAAGCTTTAATATCAACAGCTGAGTATGAAGATCCTGGTTTCTCATTAATTGAAGCAGCATTTTTAAAAAAAAAAATCATAACATCTTTGGTTAAAAACGGACCTATCGAAATGAAAAAAAATGGAAATTTTTGTTATTTTTATAATTTTAACGATTCCAAGAGCTTCTTGAGAGCTTTAAAAAAATCAAAATTATATGATAAGAAAAAGATTAAACAAGCATTCAATTTTGCCTCAAAATTTCATATTTCACTTCATCTTAACAATTTAAGAAAAATTTTAATTTAGTTTATTTATAATTTTCTTAAGCTCAAGTTTACTATTTTTAACAGAATAAAAAGAAATATTTTTTCTACATAAATATTCTTTTTTGAAAAAAGGTTGAGGATTATAGTAAAAATTATCAAGTATTTTAGCTAATTTCTTATAATCACCTTTTTTAAAAATTGTCCCTTGTTTACCATTTTTTAAAATTTCCTTAGCGCCACTTTTAAAATTGGATGAAATTATAGGAATTGAATAACTGGCAGCCTCTATCACTGTTGTTGGTAATCCTTCATAAAGAGAAGTGCAAATGTATAAATCTGCGTTAAGATAAAATTTTTTTAAATTGGTATTTTTTAAAAAAATCTTAACTTTTATCCTATTTTTATCAACATAAGATTTAATCTTATTGTAATTTTTACCATATCCAACCAAAAATAAATTAATCTTATTTTTGATGGCTGAGTGATTTATAGCTTTAAGTAATGTCAAATGATCTTTTTGATGTTCAAATCTAGATATATTTAAAATATTAATATTTTTTAATGATTTATATTTATTTTTTTTTGTAATTTTTCTGGAAAAACATGGGTTAGGTATAGTATAAACATCTCTTTTCACAAATTTTTTTAGATCATTGGTAGATTCTCTTGAGTTTGTGCTTACAATATCTGGATATTTATAAAGAAATTTTACTGCTAATTTAATAATTTTTTTTTTTATAAAATCTTTAATACTATTATAATAAATTAATTCATCTAAGTGATTAACTTCATATATTAGTAATTTTCCTCTTAAAAGTAATTTGATAAAAATTATTGACCATACATTTGCAAAGTATTGAAATGAAAAAAATATTTTTTTTGGATGCTTATCGTTTTTATAAATCTTGTATATTTTAAAAAAACTTCTAAAGGTAGATGTTGTGTTAATTGTAGTATTTTTTACATTTTTTTCCAAAATACAATTTTTCTTTGTCAATGATATGTATTCAATATCAAATTTTTTTTTTAGAAAAGGCAGAAATCTTTTTATTGTAGTATCAACACCTCCTACTGCTGGATAAGGATTAAACAGAAAAATTTTTGTTTTTTTTTTCAATTGATTAAATAAATTTTTGTAAGTTTATATATAGCTCTATAAAGAGGTAACGATCCAATATCACCCGTAATAGTAGTTTTGGGAGCCCAAGTAAAACAATAAATTATGAAAATTAAAACATAGTTCTTTTTAGATAATCGATTAATAAGATTTTTTTTTAATTTTGAAAATTCAATTTCTATTATTCCTTTTTTAAAAAAAAATAAGTAAGTTATAAAAGTTAATGTGTAAGTGATATTTACCCATCTGCCCCAGTCATATCCCATCAAAAATAATAAAGATATCGGTGACAAAATAATTAAAAAAATTTTAAATAGACTTTGGTTGAAAAATGAAAAAATAAAAGTTTTATTTTTTAATTTAGAAAACCTTATTAATGTAAATAAAGGCGCAAAACCGATAATAATAATTAATATATATCTAAAAATATTCTCGAAAGAATAAGCGTGGATATTTCCTGTAAATTGTTGGATCAAAGAAGATTTTGATTTCAAAAGTCCACAGGACATATAACATATTTCTCCAAACTCATTTTTTAAGACTGCCGACATTTTTCCGTGTTCAAAACTATCAAGTGGATTGAATATAAAAACACAACAAAAAATTATTCCTGGAATATATGGAAAAAGTTCATTGAATACTTCTTTTAAATTTTTCTCACCTTTTTTAATTGAAAAATCTACAAAGACATAGAGAGGGAGAAAAAAAATTATTGGTTCCCATATGAGTACCGATAAAGAAAATGTTATTAATTTTGAAATTTTAGAATAAAGAACATGGTTTGATAACACATACAAATGTGACAAAAAAAGAATGAAAATAAATATCTCTTTTCTCGCTAAAACTTCAATTTCAGAAACAGGATACAATAAAAAAATTGGAGAAAAAACAGATAAAAAATATAATCTTTCTATTATAACGTCTTTTAAAAAAAAATAAATTAGCAAAAAATATGAGCCAAGAATGAATATTTGAAATAATAAAATAATATCTCTTAACTCCATTTCAAATAATCTTGCGAAATAAATTGAAATTTGACCGATTATACCTCGTTTTGTAAATCCACCTGAATAATTTATTAACCATTCTGATATTGTTGAGTCATTAGCAACATCATGTTTTATCTCTAAAAAAAAGATACTTAAAATAAATAGAACTAATAAGTAAAACGCTAAATTTAGATAATAATTTTTAAAAATACTATTATTCATTATTTTTTTTCAGCAATTATAAAGATACAGACAGGATAAAACTTATTTTTTCTATTTTCGTGAAATAAGGATATTAAAAAATCAATTAAAAAACATAAAATTAAAAAAGGAATCGGTATTAATGGTATTTTATTAAGATAATCAAACAATAATGAATAGCTTGCTAAAAAAGGTCCAGTCCCCAAAGATATTTTTTTTTTAATTTTGAAATTTTTATCTTTTAAAATTTTTCCAAAATATTCTGTTGTATACCTTTTGTAATCTTTTGGAGCTTCATGATATCTATATAAAAATGGTGTCGAAATATATAATTTTCCTTTACTTTTTAGAATTTTATAAAATTCACTGATAGCATTTCCATCATTGTGAATGTGCTCTAACACATTAAAAACAAGAATATTTTTGAATTTTCTTTTAATTATATTTTTTTTTTTCTAGATCTATGCAAAGATAATTTTTTTTAACAATCTTTGATATATTGCTAAAAAAGACATATTTAGAATTTTTTTTTCTAAATTTAATTAAACTCTCATCATAATTATCTGAGCCAAATTCGATAATCTCATTTTTGATATCTAATTTTTTAAGTTCCAAAATTTGATAAATTTTGCAAACACTAAATCCTTTAGCTGTATATTTAATGAATTCTGTTAAAAAATTTAAATTTTTAGTAATACTCATTTAAAATCATTTTTCCTATTAATTGGTCTATGTTGGTCCTTGATTTCCACTGTAACTCTTTATAGATTTTTTTAGGGTTAGTTCCTATTTTTTTTACATCATTGGGTCTAAGAGATTCAATACTATTTGTCTTTAAAAATTTTCTTTTAATATTAAATTTTTTAAAAATTTTGTTAACAATTGATTTAAGAGATGTAATTTTTCCCGTACCAACAAGATAATCTTTTGGAATTTTTGCCATATTGATTTTATATATTGCTTCAATAAATTCTGGAGCCCAGCCCCAATCTCTGTGTACCTCAATGTTACCAAGATTAAGATTATTATTTTTATGATTTTTTGCAAAATTTATAATTCTTTTTAAAACAAAGTTTTCTGTTCTAAGTGGTGACTCATGATTTGACAAAATTCCACTTTTTGAGTGTAGTTTATAATTTTCCCTATAATATTTTACTAACCAAAAACTAAAGCTTTTGGCTATTGCGTATGGACTTTGAGGATTAAATAAATCTTTTTCAGTATTAAAAAATTTTTTGCTTTTTCCAAAACAATCTGTTGATGAAGAATTGTAAAGTTTTATTTTTGATAATTTATTTTTTCTTAGTAATTCAAGAATATCAAAAAGAACATTTACATTACTTTTATAAGTTTCAATAGGATTCTTAAAAGAGTAATTTACTGATGACTGTCCTGCAAAAAAATAAATTTCTGAGGGTTTTATATTCAATAAATCTTTATAAATTATATTAGGCTTTAAATCTGAATATTTCCTTAATTTTATTTTGTTAATAGTTTTTAAAACTTTAAGATTTCTTAAATTTTTTTTTTTAAGTGACCTAGTATAACCAAAAACAAGATAATTTTTTTTGATAAGATATTTACTTAAATAAGATCCATCCTGACCACTTATTCCAATTATAAAGGCTTTTTTTTTCTTCATAACTAATATTTCACTCTTACCCACTCACTAGGGACAATTTCTATTAAGCTTTCATCAACGAGCCCACTCCATTTTTCTGGCGTCATGATAATTTTGTTGGTTTGAGTAGATAGCCAAGCCCCCCACCATGCAAAAGAGCTATTAGGAATTATAAAATTTTTAAAACATGTCATTAAATAAAGATAGTTGTAAAATTTATATCCTGCGTAATCATATTCAATAAAGTTTTTGTTATTTATAAAATCAAAATTTTTTTTGCACCAATCTAAATCGTCAGAAAAAATATAAAACGATATATCATTTCCTAATTTTTTTTTCATTTCTTGTACAGAATTTTTATAATAATCAATATTGACTACATTATGTTCCGGATTACTTAAGAAATCTGTGCGTCTTACATTTAAACATACACTTTTTGAAATATCAATTTTTGATAAAAATTCAGTATTTTTTTCTTTTTTGTTAATTTTTTCAAAATTGAATATTTTTAAAATTTCCGATCTATGATCTTTGAAATAATTTTCAGATTGCCACAGTCCATCTAAATAAATATTTTTAAATTTATTACTACAAATTCTTTTATTAAAAACTCTTTTTTTTTCATAGAATGTAAACAAATTGAGCTTATCTAAAATTATGCAAACATATTTTCTTATTCGATAGCTATGGAAAAATTGAAGTGTTTTAATTAAATCTATTGTACTCGGTTCCTTTTTTTCAATATCAAATATATCTAAATCAAAATCTCTTGGAACATTTCTTGGTGAAGGTTTTATCTTATGTTCATTCATCAATCTTAAATCTAGATACAAGGGAACTTTTTTTTTTTTTGATAAGCAATATCCCAAAGCATATTGGAACATTTGATTTCCAAGCCCACCTTTTAAATTTACTATAATCACTAACAAGATTAATTATCAAAAGTTGTAAATAAAACAATTGTTGATATATCAATAATACTGAATATTTATGAAAAAAACTCTAATTTTTACAGCTACTTTTAATGAAGCTGGGAATATAAAAATTTTAATTAATAAAATTTTAAATAAATATAAAAATGTAGATTTGCTTATTATAGATGACAATAGTCCAGATAAAACTGCTGAAGTTGTAAAGAAATTCTACAGAACCAATAAAAGGCTGAAATTAATTGTTAGAAAAAAAAAACTTGGATTACATACTGCTCATATTATGGGTTATGAATACGCAATTAAAAATAATTATGATAAGTTAATCACATTAGATGCTGACCTTTCCCATGATCCAAAAGAAATAAAAAAATTTATACACCTTTTAGACATTTACTCATTTGTGATAGGTTCAAGATATATGAGAGGTGGTAAATGTGAAATGAGTTTATTTAGGTATATGATTAGCTTTGTTGGGAATAAATTAATAAAATTCGTGTTAAAAACAAATTTAAATGAATTCACAACTTCATATCGAGGATTTAATATTAAAAAACTATTTCCTTTTCATTTAAATAAAACAACTAATAAAGGTTATAGTTTTTTTATGGAAACAATTTTTCTTCTTAAAATTAGAGGAATAAGAATGAAAGAAATCCCGATTACTTTTTTAAATAGAACCAAAGGTAAATCTAAAATCTCAAAAATTGAAATATTTAGAACTTTTAAAAACTTAGTAAAAATTTTTTTTCTAAAGAAAAATTTTTAAATATATTATTTTTCCTTACAATATAAATATAATCCTTCGCAAATTGTCTTTATAAGATAGTTTATACTGTTTTTTGTTGTAACTAATGAAAGGAGTATTATTCCATTTGGTGGAGAGTAAATATTTTTTTTAAAAAGAAAATTTTCAAATTTTTTAATTGCATTTTTTTTCTTATTATCAAAAAAATCTCTCTGAAATCTACTTTTTATCTCTTTTCTGGAAAAAACAATTCTTAATATACTATCAAATCTATATATTTGAGCATCTATATCATTTTTCTTTATAAACTGATTTATTTTTTTTTGAAAATATTCGCAATGAGAAATTAACTTATCTAATTCTGTTTTATTATTTTTTATATAATTAATTGTTTTATTGCCTATAAAAGATGAAAAAGAATTGCCAGAGAAAGTCCCTCCAAAAAAGACTTTTGGTTTTAATTTTTTCATTTTTATATAAGTTTTTCTTGAAATTCCAATCGCACCTATGGGCAAACTACCTCCTAAAACTTTTCCAATAATAGTAAAATCTGGTTTGATATTGTATTTATTTTGGACACTTCCTTCCTTTGTTCTGAAACCAGTAATAATTTCATCAAATATAAGGTTTATATTTTTTTTAATACAATACTTATTTAAGAATTTTAAATAATTTCTGGCATTATCAACTGGTAAACATCCAAGTACTGGCTCAACAATTATACAATTAATCAAATTATGTTTTTTGTCTAAAATTTTTTTTGTCTCTTCTATATTATTGTAAGGAATAAAAATTGAATTTTTTTTGTCAATTTCAGACAATCCTGATGATAATGGTTTTGGTTTTAAATTTTTATTTGGATAGAATAATGTTTGATCAGTAGATCCGTGCCATCCTCCTGCTACAATTCCAATTTTTTTTTTCTTATTGGTTGCTCTACTAATTCTCAAAGTTTTAATTACGCTCTCAGATCCTGTGCTACAAAAAACTATTTTATGAAAATTTGGAAAAAAATACTTTATAGATTTTGCCAATTCTACTGTATGTTTATTAGGATTTGAAAACAATGAGTACTCTTTAGTTAAATATTCTTTGACACTTTTTTTAAAAATATGATTATTGTGACCTAAAAATATTGCGCCGCTACAGAAAGAGAGATCGATTAATGCCTTATTCCCTATAAAAATTTTTTCATTTTTTCCTCTTTCAAGGAAGTAATTTACACTCTCATATCTCTCATTTAATATAAGATTGTTCATCCTAACCAATTATTTTTTTTTAATGGTATCAACCCAAGCAGAATAATGATTAGAGCCGTAAACTGTGCCATCAGCATTACAGCTTGAACAAGGGTTCAGATCTCTCTCTCCCTCGATTAACTTTCTTCGATATTTAGATAATATAGGTCCATTCCATATATCAAAAAATTCTGTTTGCATAATATTGCCCATTGTTTGTCTTCTTTGCCAATCTTGTGGACATAAAAAAACATCTCCATTCCAATCAATTAAGACTTGATAAGCTGTATAATAACATTTGGATTTCGAAAAAGCTTTTATATCTGGTTGGTTTCCAACTTCTATTGTTCCAACTCTATTGGTTAATTTTACACCATAATCTTTTTTATCACTATACCATCTATCTCTCAAAATAACAAAGTCCTCTGGTATTCCAGACTCCTTGATAAGTTTTTTGAACTTTATCAATTGCTCTGGACCATCATATAAGCTTATCAATAGTCTTGTTGCTTTTGAGTTATAGATTTCTAGTAATGTTTTTTTGTTTACAAGATCCCCGTTTGTAACAATTTCAACACCACCTAAAAATCCTAATTTATTTATAATCTCAATATATTTTTTATGAAGCATCGGTTCCCCATATCCACAAAGACAAAATGCTCCCTGATAATTTATATTTTTTAAATCACTTACCAATTTATCAATTAATTTCATTGTCATCTTCTGATAAGTATCTGGTGCAATTTTAGGATCTGATTTGGGGCAAAAGCTACAAGATCTGTTACATACATCAATTAAACTCAATTCTATCCAACTAGGTATTGGAATATTATTAAAATATTGAGGATCTCTATCTAAAATAGGTATCTTTCTATTTATATTATTTTGAATAGTTTCTTTTGGATCCAATGGAGGGTTATTATGACCTATATTTCTCATTTTAAGATTATCCTTATATTCTAAATCTGATTATGTAAAGAAGATTATCAGACAAGGTTTTTATTTAATAATTTTGAATATATTTTTTTAAGATAAAATTTAATCCAAATGAAAAAAAAACCAAAATATATATTAAATTTGGAACAAAATATCTGGTATTACCACTCCAACCTACTAAACCAAAAAAGTATAGCAAAGATAAAACTAATAAAAAAGTAATCTTGTATTCTTTTTTTTTAATTAAGATTATTAGACCAATTAAAGCTATTAAATAAAGCAAAAAAGTATAAGCAATTCTAACTGGAACAAATTTTTTATGTGCTTTGGTTTCGAAATAAATTTCACCTGAGGAAAAATTTAAATCTGAATAAATATGAAAAGGATTTAAAACAATCATGTGTATACTTTTTTTGAAATAATGTTTAATAAAATCTGTTGGGTGAAGTTTAATAAAATTTAATGATCTACTCTTAATATAATTATCAAATTTAACTCTGTCATTCTCACTTATAATTTCCCTCCTATAATCCATCCAATCAACAAAGTTTTTTTCTTTAACGATAAATTTATCTTCATTTTTATAATTTATATTATTATCTTTTAGCCATTTCTTTACTATAATTCCTTCATCAAAGTTAAATTTTTTTAGTGTAATAGACCTTTTTTTTGACATAACAGGACCTACATAAGATCTATGAATCTCAATTTTTGAGTCAGCAGTCATAAAATGAAAATTGTTTAGTTTTAATTTATTAATATAACCAATTGAAAATTGTATAAAAACGAAACTTAAAATAATGTAACTTAATTTAAAATAATTCTTATAAAATAGAATATAAAAAATTAAAACTGGTATAATATAAAAAAATCCTATTTGTCTTTGCAGACTTAAAAAACCCAATAAAATGCCTAAAAAAATTAAATTTTTTTCACTTTGGTTTTTTTTAAGTAAGACTGCCAGAATCAAAATTTGGAAACTAAAAAAAATTGACTCACTCCAAAACTGAAATTGTACTGTGTGATTGTTGGCTCAATACATAATGCTGCAATAAGTATGATGACTACCTTATTATCAAATCTATTTTTTATAGAATTAAATAAAAAATATATTGAAAAAAAATATATGAGACATTGAAATATCAAATATTCAAAATGAATACCCAAATTTATTTCTCTATCGTCTAAATTGTTAAATAAATCTCTATCGGTAATTAAGTAATAAAAAGCTGCTAATCTAGGGGGTAAAAATTTTGTATAATGATCTCTTCCAGCCAAAAAAAAATTTTTGCCATTTTCAACTTCATCTTTTATTTCAGCCCCGTGTGAAAGATACCTATATGGATCTGCTTTAATCATCTTATGATATATCTTGTTATCTTTAAGAATAATCTTATCATTTGAACTTAAAATTTTATGTGAAAATAAAATTGAAAATAAAATTGAAAAACAAATAAATATTTTTAGAAAAAAAAATTTTTTTTTAATATTTATCATAATATAATGTATATTTAATTATCTTCTAAAATTTATAAATCAAATTTTCTATTATTCAAATTGGGTATTTTAAATAATAATTGAATATTTAAGAGATTTTCAATATTATAGTTTTTTAGGTAAAATTATCAAATATCATTATAACTATTAAAAATGTTAAATTCGAACTTTCATAAAAATTTATATAAATTAATACTAATTAATTTCACAGTAATAATTGTTTTACCATTTAACGTTATCTTAGAAAATAAAGGCTATATTTCTCAACTTCTTACAAAGGAGGTTTTTTTTTCTTTTTTAGTTTTTTTTTTAATAACTTCGCTATTAAGCGTAATTTTGTATTTTCTTTTTTTTTATATCACTTTAAAAATTAATACAAAATTTAACCATCTTTTTCTCTTATTATTTTCATTCTTTTTTATATGGATTTTGATAAATGGCCTATTTCTTCCTTTGGTAGGTGAGGATGATGCTTTTTTTAATCTTAAATATTCATTAAGACTGAGATATATTTTCTTAGTCAAACTATCATTAATTATTCTATTTCAATATTACTTAATAAAAAAAAATAAAGAAGATTTATTTGTAAAATTTTGTTTCATATATGTAATCTTTAACTTTTTATTTTTAGTTTCTTCTATTTTTATAATTACTGAAAAAAATATAGTTACAAAAAAAAATATTAACTATTTTGGAAAGAAAAATTTAATAGTTTTAAGCTTTGATGGAATTTCTGGACACAAAATGAATCAGGCAATCAATTCTGATAGAAATTTGAGAGAATTACTAAAAGATTTTAAATTTTTTAAAAATGTTACATCTGCATGGCCAGCTACAATACATTCAATTAATACTGAATTAAATGAACGTGTTATAGATATTAATGAAAACAATCTCAAAGGTAATATATTAAATGATGATAAAATCGATACTGTAGTATACGCGAATTATAAACATTTTGTTCTAGATCAGTCTAAAGTAATTGAAGAGGGGAAATATAAAGATTATGGAAATGGACACGATACAAATCTCTTTTTTCAAAGTGCTTTTAAAGCTTCTACTGGTAGGTGGGGCACACCCATTATAATTGGGTATTTAGATAAGTTTTATTTTAATAAATATTATGAATTACTTATCAATATAATTTCACTAGATTTTATAAACAAAAATAAAATTTTTACTTCTAATATTAACTCATCAACTTTTATTCAAAAAGAAGAATTTGACTTAATTTTTAAAGATACTGTTTTTAAAGATAACTTAGATAATGTTATAAGAATGTATCATTTTGGTTTTTCACATTGGCCAGTAAAAATTGATGAGAATTGCACCGAGGTAAAAAAACTTAAAATAGCTATGAACAAACAAGAAGGCATTATAATTAAATGCATTACAAAAAAGATTGAATTGTTTTTAAGCAAATTAAAAAAAAACAATATTTACAATAATTCTTTAATAATAATTAAGTCTGATCATGCTAAACCAAATGGGTTTTATGAAGAATATCCAAATAACATTAAAATAAATAATTCAAATTATTGGGGAGTAGGAAGATATAAGCCTTTTGTAATGTTGAAAAAAGTAAATACAATTAACAAGAAAATTGAAATTTCAAAAAAGCACATTTTTTTAGCTGATCTAGCAAGCACATACTGTAATTTTTTTTATAAAGAAAATTTTTGTGACAAAAAATATTCTTACAACAATTTATTGAGTCTTGAAAATTCTTTTAAAATTAATAAGTACGATATATATTTACCACAAACCAAATATGCTTTTATTGATATGAATGACTTTAAAAAATTTGAAATTTCAAACAATAAAAGCTTGATTGAAAATTTAAAAGATTTAGAAATTAAACTGAACAAATGAAATTATTAATTTTAACAGTTTTTCTCTTACTTTTCAGCCAGTATGCTTTTGCATATATAGACCCAGGAAGTGGAAGTATAATTCTTCAAGCTTTATTCTTTATAATAGCGGCAATTGGTACATTTTTTACGTTTTTTAAGGAAAAAGTTAGACAAATTTTTTCGAAAATTTTTAAAAAAAAGAAAGATTCAGAAAATAAAAGTTAAGTTAAAGAAGATTGTAAACTTCAAATGTTTGATCAGAACATTTCTTCCAACTAAAAAAATTTGCTCTCTTCAGCCCTTTTTTTATTAAACTTGATCTAATTTCACTATCATGAATAATTAATTCAATTTTTTTTTTTAATTCGTGACACGATTCCGGATCAAAATAAAGCGCTGCATCATCTCCAATTTCTCTAAGTGCTTCTGTTGATGATGACAAAACTGGACAAGATAACTCCATGGCCTCTAGCATTGGAATTCCAAATCCTTCATATTTAGAGGGCAATAACAAACAAATCGCATTACAATATAAGTCAATAAGCTCTTGATCGTTTCCTTCAATGTGCTCAACTTTAAGTCCTGCAAAGTTTTCAACTTCTGAATTTGTAAATTTTCCTCCCCCAAAACAAACAATCTTAAAATTTTGTAAATATTCGTATTTTTTAAAGCATTCTATAATTAGGTTGAAATTTTTGTAGTTTTCTCTTGAGCCAACATAAAGAAAAAAATTTTGTCTACTTATATTTTTAGAATAATTTGAAGCTTTTAAATTTCGATAATGGCTTCCTGATAAGTATATTACGGATATCTTTTTTTCAGGTATTTTATAAAATTCTATTAAATCTTTTTTTGTATTCTTGGAAATGCATATATAATGATCATAGTTTTTTATATTTTTTTTCTCGTTAATTTTTTCATTTGAAAAATATTCAGGAAATTTTTCATGAATAAGGTCGTATACTGTAATAATTTTTTTTGCTTCAATATCATCATAATTAAAATTTGAATAATAAGTTTCGTGAAAAATATCTGGTTTGAAATTTTTAATAATCATTTTTGACAAATAATTATTAAATTTCTCAAAAATTTTTAAAATTGGATATCTTTGAAAATAAAATGAAAATTTTGAATTTGTGGGTATTTTTTTAAGTAAATTATTTTTATTAATTGGTGCTACTATTTTCAATTTAATGTTTTTTTTCAATAGTTCCTCCGCTAAAGAGACAAAGTATCTCGATATTCCACCAAATTTCTGAGAAAAGAAAATTGTATTATTAAAGATGATTTTCATCTATTAGCAGAAATAACATTTTTTTTTATACACTGCTAATAGTATTTAAATTTTATTTAAAGGGCTTCTAATATTGTTATAGAGGGGCTTAGCTCTAAAATTAAGATTACTTTATTAAATTCGCTCACGTAAATCATATCTCTAATTCTTTCGCCAACATTTATTATATCACTATAAACAACTTTTTTATATTCATCATCGAACTTTAAATGATGCAGCGCTCTTCTTCCTATACCTGGCATATTCCCTAATGTTGACATAAAAAAATCTTTACTAAATTTTTCATTAAAATTATCAACGTTAATTATGTGACTTGGAGCAACAGATGGAGTGTAATGAGCAATTGGTTCTTTAAAACCGTTTTTAGAATGATTTAATTCATCTTTAATAGTAAATTTGTTTTCTTTTATTTTGATATATTTAATTTCTCCATAAGTAGCGATTGGCCAACCAAAATTCACTTCATTATCACTCATAATTTCTTCATAAGTAATTGCATTAATTTCATCTCCGCCAGTTGGTCCATGTTCAGACATTACTACAACTTTATCTTTTGAGTAATAAGTTGCACCTTGAGTATCTCTCATACCTTTTGCTACAATTTTATTTAATGTCCCGTCATAATTTATTTTTAATAGTTTTCCCCACATAGACTGTGAATTTTGAGCTTCTGCATAAAGTTGACCGTCACCAGTTGTGAATAAAAAGGAGTCGTTATTAAAAGGTATCATTCGACCTCCAGTGTGATTAGACATATTTTTACTACATTCATTAATGTCGTATGAGAAAAAATTCTTAAAAACTAAATTATTTAAACCAAAGTCTGAAAACAAAATTGACATGTTATAACAATCTTTTTTAACTTCATGCATATAACTTAAAAAAATTTTTTCATTCGAAATAAAAATACCTCTTATACTGACTTTTCCACTTTTAAAAATATTTTCATCTTTAAGATATTCTTTTAAATTTGTTTTAATAATATTTAATCTTAATTTATCTTTATCAACATCATTCATGTCAAAATAATAAAGATTAGCGTCCCCAGTAACGGAGTAAACTAAATTTTGATAATTATATAAATATCCCGCTGGTTTTTTTTCATTAAATTGCCATGGAATAGAGGGATAATAAAATTTTTTCATTTTATAGTTATTTCCTTTTTCAGTTTGAATTTTCTCATTTTGGCTTATCAACGGTGAAACAAAAAAGTTTTTTTCAGATTGCAATTCTGACAACAAATAGTTTGTATTTTTTTTTTGGATTTGAATTTGACCTTTAAGGTAGTCAATTTGAGTATTCTGGCGATTAACATTTTTTTTTAATCTAAAAAGCTCAGATCTAATGTCCGATACAAAAAAAATATTCTTTTTAACGAAGTTTTTAACTGGTGTAGGAACTAGAATTTTGATTGTATTAACGAATTTATTTTCTGAGTAGCCGATAAAAACTGAGCTTATCCCAAGCAAAATTAGTATTAACACACTTATTATGAAATATTTTTTTTTCATGCAAGACCTATACTGTAATTTTACTCTAAGTCAAAAAACAAATTTGTCCCAGTAATTAATAGATTTAGTCCAAAATTTAATATAAAAGATTATTAGTAGAAGTTTAAAGACCTAAACTTTAAATAAATATACATTATGGTATTATCTTGAAATGATAAATAAAGATCTTAAAATTAAGAAATTTAGAAAACCTTTTCCTTATGTGGTAATTGACAATTTTTTTTCAAAAAATTTTTATCACAATCTTGAAAGGTTTTTTCCTAATTCGAGTGAATTTACTGAAAATAATATAGGCAGAATGCATGGAGATACGTCATATGGAGACGTTTTATATGACAATCTTTTAAACAAATCCTCAGAATACAAGGAACTTCATGATTGGGTATATAGTGAGAATTTTATGAATTTTTTTATAGAATTTTTCTCTAATGAAATTGCAGAGGAAAAAGATTTGATAAAAAATCCAATGAGTTTTAAAAAAATTTCAAAACCTGTCGAAATAGGAAAAGTATTTAATATAAAAAATTTTCAAGATAATAATAACCAACCATATTTGTATTCAAGACTTGATTTAGGTTTTGGGAAAAAAGAATATGGAATTTCTACTGGTGGTAAGGGACCACACATAGATAATCCTCAAAGATTAATTTCAATTTTAATTTATATGGGTGGATATGAAAATATTGAAGGTGGCGAACATAGAATTTTTGAAAAAAAAAATGACAAACTCGAAGTTTTTGATAAAATCAAACCAATAAAAAATAGGGCTATTGCTTCATTACAAAATAATGTGGCATTTCATGATGTAAATCCCGTTCAAGACATAAATGGTCAAAGAAATGCATTTTATCTTGCAATTTCCTCAAATACAAAAATTTGGAAATCCTGTCTAAATGATGAAATCAATATTAAATTTAATAAAAATAGACTTGAAAAAAATATTTTTAAAAAAATAATTGAACGAGTTTTTTAATTTAGATTTTTTAGAAGTTCATTTTGAGATTCTTTAACCCAATCGTCAAATTTAGACTTATTTTCATTATAATTTAATTCTTTATTACTTATAAAATCAATTAGCCTTTTTTCCAAATTAAACTTTTTAAGAAAAAAATTAATCTTATTTTGTCTATAAGGGTCTAACGTATACCAAAAGTTTTTATTGTACTTGTATGAAAGAATAATTCCGTGAAACATTGAAGTAAAAATCACCTCAGAATTTTTTAGTAAATAGACAAAATCATTAGGATTTACACTTAACAAATTTTTATCTGCCCAGATATTATAATAACTTACAGAAAATATTTTTAATTTCTTTGATCTTGCATATTTTTTAATACTAATTATTTGATTTTTTGAAAAATAAATTCCGTAAACTAGAATAAATTTTTCATCTTTAAATAAGTTATACTTTCTTGAATAATCTCCTGAAATTAATTCTGGTGTAATTAATAATGATGGGTCACATGCTATAAATGGTTTTTTTTTAGTAATTATTTTCACAAATTCAAATGTTTTTTCATCTCTTACAGAAATATTATCAAAAGAGTTAATATTTTTTATTATTTCCTCAGGTAAAGAATTTTCTTTAAAATCTAAATTTCCAATGCTGACAGCATAAGCTATTTTTTTGAAAAAATTATTTTTACCAAAGAAAAAACTATCATATTTAAAAAAAGGATTTTCATAATTCCATATTTCATCACTTCCATATATATAAAAATTTTTATCATATTCTTTAAATGAAACATTAGGTTTTGGTAATTTCGCAATATTTTCTTTCCAATCATTTAAGTATGTATTTTTTCTTTTTGCTTTAAACCACTTGATTAAATTATAAGTTTTAGTCTGATTTTGATTTTCTCTTTCAATAAGCTCTTTTGGTAAATAATTTTCAAAACTAAATGAATGATTTTGAAAGTTATTCTTTAAAAAACTCAGTAAAGAAACTGATTGGATTAAAGCACCAATATTTTTACTCCAATAATAAGTTATAATTCCACATTTCATTTTATTCTATCATATAGGATATTTTCCAACTTAATAATTCCATTAGACTTTTTTTCTAATTTTTTAATTAATTCAAAAGCAGAATTTGAGCTTTTAGAACCTTTATTCACAAGGCAATTTACTGTTTTATATGAAAGAGAAAATTTCTTTCCATCTATTCCAAAATAAAATAAATAAATTTTTACTAAAAATTTTCTAAATCTCAGAAGATAGTTTTCATCAAAAAATTGGTAGATTAGTTTTGTTATAAATAAATTAAAAAAATATAATAAAGATAGCACTGTAGATGCTTTACTTAGATCTTTATAAATATTTTTTGTAGCATATAAACTTCCTAGATTAGGTAGCACATTCTCTTGAAATTTTTCTCTATCTTTTTTGATTTTTAATGCTTTTTCATTAATACTCTCTTTATTTGATTTTTGGTTTTGATTGAAACAAAAATATAAATTTGTAATTATAAAATTATTATTTCCTAAAAATTTCGATTTTCTCCAACCTAAGCTAAGCTCTTCCTTATGTTCTTCAATAAATTTTCCTTCATTGTTAATATATTCTACTTTTGTCAAGAAATCTGAGATTCCACAATCATATGAAGATGCATTAGTAATTATACCCGCACCTACCGTACCGGGTATACCTATAAGTCCCTCTTGTCCTGAAATTAAAAATTTATTTTGTATAAAATTTACATATTTAAAAATTGAAATTCCAGCACTTACTCTAATTTTGATTTCCGAATTATCCTTACTTAAAATTTCTATATCCTCTTTAATTCTCCGTAAATTAATAAAAGGAGTATTTATTAAACCATCTCGAAACAAAGAATTACTTAAATTTCCTATAGCTAAATAATCAAATTTATTAGCATTTAAAAATTTAATTACATTAGATAATTGGTTTAAATTTTCAGGTTGGATGTATACTTTTACGATACCACCAGATTTTATCCAAGATCTTTGTGATAGTTCAAAATTCTCAGTAAAATAAATGTCTTTTTTTTTAAGCCAATCTATAATTTCTTTGTTATTCAATTTAATAAATTTTTGCTTTATAGTCTTTTTCAAATGCTGCTTTCAACCATTTCTTTCCTTCATTAAAATGGTATTCGCTATGGTAATAATCTTCAAAATTATCCGACATACAATCTTTTCTTACAAAAAAAGCATTTGCACCTGATATGTTACAACCAACTAATTTAAAACCTTTTTTATCTAACATTTTTTCAAATGATTTTAAACTAGCCCCAAAATTATCTGAGCCATCCCAAATTTTTTTTTTATCATAATCAATTATCCATTCAATAGATGGCCCAAATTTTGCGTTATATTCTGTTACAATAACTCTTGGGTTTATTAAAGAAATTTTTTCTAATGTATGAAAAGTATGAACGCCTATGTCAATCGAAAGTAAATCAATACTTTCATTTTTTTTGTAATATTTTTCTAATTCAAAATTTATATTGTCTGGATTAACTTCTGTATAATTAACTCTTAAATTTTCCTTATTAATATATTTAATAAAATTTTCATCGATTTTGTTTTTATAAGATTTATTTCCTTCTATCCACAATCCAGACCATTTTTTTAATAAAAGATACGTAGTATTGCATTCGACTCCAGTTTCCACTCCTATTTCAATAAATTTTTTATTTTCTTCACCTATTCTTTTAAATATCTCCTCGATGATACCATCTTCATCTTGTTGAGAATAAACTTTAAATCCATGTTTTACTAAAGATTTCTGATTTTGAAATTTTTCCTTTTTATACTCTTGTTGCAAAATTTTAATAATTATAAATTTTTCTAAATTTTTAATACCAAGATACTTCCAAAGTATATAAAAAAATTTTTTCATATTTTTTCCTGAATTTTTTTAATTTTTAAACAAAAACCAAATTTTCTATCGATAGCTCCTAATGGTAATTTGTCAATTTTGTAAATAAATTTGTATTTTTTTTTCAACTTACCTAATGTTTTTATAAAGAAATTTTTACTATAGAATCTTATTGGAGAATTTTTATATTTTTTTTTATATTCTTGTAAGTTCATATTATTTCTTTTTATAACAGTTTCTATATATTGTTTTTTCTTATTAGAATCCTTTAAATCATATATCAAAATATTTTCTTTAGTTATATCTAATAAAAATTCTAAAATTTCAAAACAATATTTTTGACTATAAAAATATTGAAAAACTGACACTGAAATTGAATTTTTAACTTTATTTTTTTTTATTTTTTTTAAATAATTATTATTTTTGTGACTTGTTTTAACAAAAATTGTGTTTTTTATGAATTTTTTTTGAAAATCCAGTAATGGTTTAGATATTTCTAGGCTAATATTTTCTTTAAGATTATATTTATTCAAAAAAAAATACAACAAACCTCCGTTGCCCGACCCAAAGTCTAAAATAGAGGTATTTTTCTTTATTTGAATTGATTTAGCAACATAACTTAATATATTTTTGAATTCATTCCTTCCTAATCCGGGATGAACAATTTGTGTTAATTTATGTGATTTATTGAAAAATCCATTTATTTTAATTTTTTTTGATTGAATATTGTAATTGAAATTTTTTTTATTAAATATTTTATGCCAAATAATTTTAGACATTTAAAAGATTTTTAATAGTTAGATTGTTTAATAAAAATAACTTACTTAAGAATTTTAATTTCATTATTATGGATTTTATAGATTTTATCACATTGATTTAATGACTCTATATCATGAGATATTGATATTATGGTTTTTTCTTTCATTTCATCGTATATATTTTTTAAAACTAGTCTTTGTGTATCTTCATCAAGAGCATTGGTAGCTTCATCTAAAATCAATATTTCTGGTATATTATATAATGCTCTTGCGATTCCAATTCTTTGGATTTGACCACCAGACAATTTAACTCCACGTTCCCCAACATTTGTGTGTATTCCTTGGTCTTGATCTCTTACTAAATTTTCTAGATTTAATTTTTTAATTAGAAAGTTCACTCTATTTAAGTCAATGTCTTTACCCAAATCTTTAAAAGTAATATTAAATAAAAAATTTTGATCAGCTAAATATATATTTTGAGATACATAACCTAGGAAATTTTGCCAATCAGACAAATTATCTTTTAGATTTCTCTCTTTCAAATTATCCTTAAATGAAATGTTGCCTTTAGTTGGGTTTATTAACCCAGAAATTATATTGATAAGAGTTGTTTTTCCACTTCCAGTCTCCCCAAGTATACCAATTTTATCAGACTTGTTTATTTCTAAGTTAATATTTTTAAGAGTAAAAAAATCTTTTTCAGGGTATTTAAACGAAATATCTTTTAGAATGAGTTTTTCAAAATTAGTTTTGTTTTTAATTGAAAATTTTGAAATTAATCTCTTTGAAGTTTCATCTGATTTATCATTTATATCTTTAAATAAAACATCAACAATTGGTGCATTATATTTTAATCCTTGAATTGATTTAATTATATTTATTGTTGCAGGCAGTAGCTTAATTGTAGCAAAAGATAATACACTAATTGTAATAAATATTTCAGATGTAGAATAATTAATTTTTGTGAAATAATAGATTAATAGCATTGTCATTAAAACAATTACTACCTCTAAGATTGGTCTTGGAAGGGCAAAATAAAAATCTCTTTTCTGACCTGAAAGCTTATTTTGATTTGTATGATATTGAAATTTTTCAATAAAATAATTGTGATTACTGGATAAAATTATTTCTTTGATATTTCCAAAAGTTTCTTGAATTAATTTTAATAAGTAATTTGAATGTATTAATCTTATACTACCCCAAGACTTTAGTTTTTTTTGTTGATAAGAAAGCATAAAAAAACCAAAAATAATGAATGTTAAAGTAGCAATCATTGAAGCATAAAAATTGTAAAAAAAAAGAAAAATTACAATAGATAAAAAAACTAAAAAATCAGAAATCAAGTTTAGAATTGACAAAACAACTCCTAACGAAAAAGTTGCAGTTTCTGAGGCAACATTTCTTATAATTTGTGAGGTATTTTTTTTTGAAAAATACAGATAATTTTTATAAATATATTTTTCGTATAATTTTCTACTCATTTGTGCTGACAGTTGATGAGAAAAATCGATCTTTTTTTTATTTGATAAAACCAAAATTATATTTTTGACACTAAAAACAATTAATAATAAAAATAAAACAAATAAAATTTTTTGATTTTTATCAAAATTATTAAAAAAATTAAATTCGTTGATATATTTAATATTTGTATCTTCAAAAAATAATGAAATAAAGGGAATGATCAAGCCTATACCCATTAATTCAAATATAGTATTTAACAAAGTTAATAAAAGAATGAATAACAAAAGGGATATGTTCCCTTTAGGTAAAATGAATAAGACTTTTTTTAAATAATTTTTCAAATTTGATAAGTTTAAATCATATCTTAATTACATATATTTATAACGAAACAAAACTATTCATTTATTTATATGGCTAAATTATGGATTAAGTTTATAGCAACTATAGAATAAATATTATTTTTTATCAAATTTCCTAATTAATCTAAAAATCTTATCCACCCCTCTTTCTTTTTCAAATCTTAGGTTTTCTCTAATATATTTTTCAATAAAAAAATTAGATTTTTTGATTTTTTTTAAGAGCTCCTTAAATTCCAATACCTCCATATCATCTAAATTAATTGAAAATAGTTTTAATTTGTCTTTGTAGATATTCGTTCTCTGAGATATATAATTGCCGAGAATTTCTGTTTGGACTGAAATAATCTTTTTTTTTTGTAAAATTGCATCAGTAATTGAACCGGACTCGTGAAATAAGACTAAATATGCATCCCTGATACTTTTCTGTGTTTGAAATTGTGAAACCTTTATTTTCTTAAAAAACTTTTTGTATTCATTTTTTTCAGATGAGGGATGTAAACATATCTCAATTTTCATTTTAAAAGCTTTTTTAAGTTTATTGAATAAAAAATCTAAATTTTTAAAATAAATTTTTTTAATTTGTGTTGCTTTTAGATTGGACCTACTTACGATTTCTGGATGTTTGTAATTTCCATCTAAAAACACAATTTTTTTTTTCTTTAAATTTTTGATTTTTTTTAAATTGTCAGATGCCTTAGTATTAATTCTAAATACATTTTGAAAATAATTTATATTCAAGCCTGGAACAAATTTTTGCAAATTACCTTTTTTTTTAATTTTACAATTTTCATAAATTTTTTTTCTTGACTCAAAATACATAAAAATTGTAGGAAAATAATTAAATAAAACTAACATCCTGTATATGGCTCTTGAAAATTTTTTACTTATTTTAGACCTTAAACTGTTTAAAGTTTGAACTGTTTCACTTGACGTATTACTAATAAATCCTAAATTTGTTGTTAAAATTAACTTTATATTTTTTTTTTTTATTAACCTTCTTATTTTAAAATAGTTGAAAGTTCTTCCAATTGCATCAAAAGCATAAATATTCTTGTTTTGAATAAATTCTTCAAATTCAATTTTTGTTTTAGGATTAAAGAAATTAATTTTTTGATAATTTTTTTTTTTTATATTATTCTTTTTTGTATTATTATTTTTTTTTGGACCCAAAAAATGGTAAAAATTTATAATTGTTATTGCATTAAATTCACTTAAAGATTTATCTATTATGTCTTCATAAATTAATAACGTTTTTGATATGTCTTTATTTGCAACAAAAATACAAATATTTAATTTCATCACGATTTATTTTTTAAATAAAAACCAATTTGAATTATCACAATTTTTTTTAAATTTAGGATCTTCTTTCCAAAAAAAACCATAGTCTATTAATTTGAGGCTTTTATGATTTGTTTGTATTTCTTTTGCAAAATCTCTTTTGAATAATTTGTCTTTATGCCCTCGATATTTAATTTCTACTGGATCAGGATTGAAGTATTCCTGAATATACAAATATTTATTAGTGAATTTATACATTTTATTATATATTTTTTTTAAATACTTTGGATTTTGATGTATCAACACTCCTGATGTAAAGACTAAATCAAATTTTTTTTTGGTATCAAATTCTAATATTGATCCATTATAACATTCAAATTTTTTGTTTACTATTTTGAAAGCCTTTAAATTAATTTCTACTCCATATAAATCAATTTTTTTATAAATTTTTTTTAATGCCTCTAAGTTATAACCTACATTACAACCCAGTTCTAAAGCAGACTTAATTTTAATTTTATTTTTTTTTAAAGCATATCCTATTTGTAAAATTCTGTTATTTGATTTTGTATTTCTGGAAATATAATTATCACCAAAACTTTTTGACCAAAATTTTTCTTGGGCTGTTTTAAATTTTTTCATTTTAAAAATCTATTTCTTCAATGTTTTTTGAAAGTATTTTTATAATTTTATCTAATTTTTTTAAATTGATAAACTTTAAAACATTATCATAATTTTTTTTCAATATTTTTTTATTTAAATTTTTAGCATGATTTTCTATTATTGTATGAAAATTTCTTTTTTTGTAATATCCATATTCATTAAAGTAAAGTTGATGAATTAAATCAAAAAAAAGATCTTGTGACCTAAAAAATCTCAATGAATTATATTTCTTGTCTAACAACCTTTTATAATCTTTTATATTAGACCATTGATTTGAAATATGAAATTTATCATCCCAGATACAATATTTAGAACATATAGTTTTATAACCTAAAAAAGTAGACTCTAATAGTGCAGTACCATGATGAGATATTATAATTGTTTTTTTATCAATATTCTTCAATAATAAACTATTTTTTAGAGCTTCATTTATAAAAATTATATTGGAATTAGAGTACTTTTTTATTATCTTTTCGAAAAGCTTAGAGTCCTGATAGGATATATCTCCTAAAGTTTTATTATAAAAATTTGGATGTCCTTTAACTAGTATTTTTTTTTTTTTCTTTAATAAATAATCGATAGTAAAATCTAACCATTCAAATAAATTTGAAAATCCATCGTATCCATAAAATAATTGTCCATCAACAAATGAATGGGCGTAAATGACATAATCAATGTTTTGAAATTTGTATTTTGATTTCTGGTTTTTATAATTTGCATATCTCATATAATATAAGTTTTTTTTAGGATCAGAAATAATACCTCTTAATTTTTTATTAACTTTTTTTTTTATTTGATTTGAAATCTTTTTTTTTGAGGGTCTAATAATTATAATTTTAGAATCATCAATAATTCTATTTTTTTTTTTACTAAAATTTATAAAAGCAAAACCTCTAGGCCAACCATTAAAATAGATAATTTTTCTATATTTTAAAAAAATTTTAATATAAAGGCCGCTAAAATAACCAACGTGTTCAATATAAATACCTTTGCTTCTTTTTGCTATTTTGTAGCCATTATCAATTATTAACGCCGATTTTATTAAGTTTCTTATTAAATAAATAAATTTTATGAATTTAGTATCGATTACACTATTCATTCTATAGGTAACCGACGCAGAGTATCTACCGATCTCACAGTCTCTATATTTCAATGAAATAAATTTATCAGAAGAAAAAATCTTCAAATTAAGAATATTTTTTAAAATAAAAAAAAACATTCTCAATGAAGGAATTTTAGAATACGTGATCTGTTTACTTTGTAAATATGGAATGTTTAATTTTTTTTGTAAATTTTTCTTTGAAGCTTCAATTAACAAACTATGAAATTTATCATTTGAAACTGTGTGATAAAACAAATTATTTTTCATTAAAGAAATTTTTAATTGAGGAAATAATATAATTTATTTTTTTATCATTTAATCCAATATGGATTGGGATAGCTAAAGATGTGGCATAATAAATTTCCATATTTTTAAATAATTTTTTGTCAATTTTATCTTTTTTATAAATTGGATGTCGATACATGGGGATATACAAATAGTTACAAAAAATTTTTTTTGATCTAAGATAATTATTTATATTGTCTCTTATTTTTTTGCTTTCAAACATTACAACAAAAAGATGAAATGATGATAAATTTGATTTTTTAATTTTAGGTAATTTAATTGGTAAATTTTTTAATTTATTTGTGTATAATTTTGAAATTTGATTTCTTTTAATAACCCACTTTTTCAAATTTCTTAATTGTGAAATACCAAGACATGATTGAATTTCATTCATTCTAAAATTATAACCAATCATTTTTTGTTCGTAATACCAAGGTTTATCTTTAAATTTAAAGTCTCTTGAAATTCCATTGGTTCTCAACATTAACAATTTCTTATAATAATCTCGATTATTAGTAGTAATCATTCCACCTTCAGCAGTTGTAATTATTTTAATAGGATGAAAGCTATAAATTGAAAGATCACTATATTTGCAATCCCCAATTATTGATTTTTTATATTTTGATCCAAGTGCATGGGAGGCGTCCTCAATTACTTTAAATTTAAACTTTTTTGATAAATTGAATATTTCTCTCATTTCACAAGGATTTCCACCAAAATGAACCACTATTACTGCTTTTGGCAGGTTATTTTTTTTTTTTGATAAAATAAGATTTTTTTTTAAATTGTCTAAACAAATATTGTAAGTGTTAATATCAATGTCAATAAATTTTACTTTACATTGACAATGCAATGCAGCATTAGCAGTTGCAGCGAATGTATTAGGGGTGGTCCACACAATATCATTTTTTTTTAAATTCAAAACTTTACAAGCGAGCAAAAGACCACTAGAGGCACTATTAACCGCTACTGAGTATTTTGCTTTATTAAATTTACTGATGTTATCCTCAAAAACTTTTACTAGAGGACCTTGTGTCAAAAATTTTTTTTTTAAAATTTTGTTAATAGAACTTATGTCATCTTTAGTGATGAATTGAGATGCGTAATTTATCATTTAGACAAAGGAAGTGTTAAAGATTTATCATTTGATTTATATATACTTAAATATATAAATCAATTGAATAAAAAATGCTTAAAAATTTTAAAAAAATTTCAGTGCTTGTTACAGGTGGTACGGGATCCTTTGGAAAGAAATTTACCGAAATACTGTTAAAAAAACACCCTGAAATTAAAAAGATTGTTATTTTCAGTAGAGATGAATTTAAACAATATGAAATGCAAAAAAAATTTAGCAAATTAGATACCAAAAAAAAATTAAGATTTTTTCTTGGAGATGTTAGAGACTCAAAAAGACTAGATATTGCATTAAATGATATAGACTGTGTGGTCCATGCGGCTGCAATCAAACAAGTTGATACTTCAGAATACAATCCAATTGAATATATCAAAACAAATGTTATTGGTGCTCAAAATATTATTGAAATATGTGCTAACAAAAAAAATATCAAAAAAGTTATCGCATTATCCACTGATAAAGCATCTTCACCAATAAATTTATATGGAGCAACAAAACTTTGTAGTGATAAACTATTCATAGCTGCCAATAACTTTCTAGGTGCTAATAAATTTTCAGTTATCAGATATGGAAATGTTGCTGGATCTAGAGGCTCTGTCATACCTTTTTTTTTAGATCAATCTAAAAAAAATTTAATGACGGTTACTGATAAGAAAATGACTAGATTTAATATCACCATCGAACAAAGTGTAAATTTAGTAATTTGGTCTATTCTAAATACACAAGGTGGGGAAATTATAATACCTAAATTAAAATCTTACAGAATCTTAGATCTTGTAAAAGCAATTAATAATGAATGTAAAATTAAATATATTGGTAAAAGGCCAGGAGAGAAGCTCAATGAAGAAATGATATCTGCTGACGATAGTTCATTAAAATTAGACATAGGAAAATTTTATGTACTCATACCTTCTTATAAAAGAAATTTTTTTTCAAAATTTATTAAAAAATTTAAAGGAAAATTTTTACCAAATGATTTTGAATATAAATCAGGTCAAAAAGATTTTATGAGTACTAGAGAATTGAAAGTCTTAATTAAATCTCTAAAACATCAAAAAGAATGATCAGCTGATATATGTCCGAATTTACTTTTATGGACATGCTTACAAATTAAATTTTTTGATAGAGAAGACTCAAGTGTGAACCACAAAACTTGATCTTCACTCTTTTTAATATTTTTTAACAAATTGTCTAAATGAATAGTTTTTGATTCTTTGTTTTTAATATTAAATTTTTGTTTTAAAACAATTTTCTTATTGTTGTAAATTTTCAGAATAAGTTTTTGATCTTTGAAAGATGAATCATCTAAGAGTGAACTTAGTGCAATAACTGAACTAATATTTTTTGAGTGAAAAACTGGGCCCCAGTAAAATCCTTTGCTCTTACTTCTTCTTGTTTTTCCTGGTCTATTTACAATCATAGCGTCTGAAATATTACTTCCAAACGATTTCTGTTTGTAATTAAAACCATAAGTCATTCTAGAGGGTATTTTGTTATTTTTTGATCTAATATTTAAAAAATATAAATTTTCTGTTGGATTATTTATCTGCTTTAGAAAATTTTTTATGGGAAGTGTTATTGACTTTGAAAAATTTTTTTCAATATTTAAAACATTCTTTTGAATTATTTTATGTTCTTTATTTCTATTAACCATTTCTAAATCAAAAGCTAAATTTGATTTGCTAAAAATTGGGTAAATCACTATGTCTAAATCAATATCTTTTATGATGTTAAAGGGTATAAAGCAGTTATATTTTTGGCTGTTAGGCTTATCAAAAGTTACAAAATCCTTTACGTTTGAACAATCATAATAACTATGTGTCGTAGTTATTTTTTTTTTATCCCTTGAAACAGTGGCTACTAAAACTCTATTAAAAATATTTTCTGTTGGAAGGTTAATTTTACAAAAACCTTTACTACTTTGAAAAAATTTTTTTAATTTCTTTATCTTATCTAAGTCAATTTTAATAACCTCATAAGGGGAAATTTTCTTAAATTTAAACTTTTTTGTAAAAGATTTTCCTTTTGAATTAAAAAATTTTATATCTAGCTCTTTATTAAGCAGCTCTAATGGTCCGTTAATAGCTACTACATATGAATAATTAAATTCATCACAATAAATATCAAACCCAGTTTGTGTTTGATTAAGACTTTGGTTATCTTTATTATCTATTATATCATCTAAAATTCTTTGATTTGAGTGTACCAATGAAACCCCATGTGAAGTTTCGTAAATTGCGTCTATGGCTGGATAAATAAATTTTAAGTCGTACGATGAAAAAAGTTCAATATTTACAGAGCCCGATATATCATTTAGCCTAATTTTGTTCTGTAAAATTTTTTTAATAGAAAAGGTATAAGTATTTTCTTTTAACTTTAAAAACGTTCGTAGTATTTTTTCACCTTTATCAGATCTTAAAGTAATCAAACAAGAAACATCCTTGTTATGATTTTTAATATTCCAGTAATTTAAAAATGAAATTTTGGTATCAATTGTATTATTACAGACAAAATAAAAAATTGCTGAAGCTTTGAATGTTGGTTTATAATTTAAATTTTCGAAATCCCCTCTTTGCGATATCTCAAAATTTATAATTTTTTTAAAGTCTGATAATTTATTTTTTTTCATATCTCATTGTTTAATTATATAAGCCGAAGGTGTTGAGGACCAATTCACAGTTTTAATTTTTATTTTTTTATCTTTAAAAAACTCATCAACTGCGTCTGATTCTCCGTATTTTTCTAATGCATATTCATCAAAAACAATAATTCCACCTCTTGTAACATGGGGGTAAAAATTTTTCAAACATTCTAGTGTCCCTTCATAATTATCAACATCTAAAATTAACATTGATATTCTAAAACCTATATTTTTTTTTACATATAATTTCGATGAAATACAAACATCTCCAGATATTAATTTAACATTTTTAATTCCAATTTTTCTTAAATTTTTTAAAATTTTACTTTTGTTTGAACCATGACCTTGATGATTTTGATTTATTTTATAATCAATACTAAATTTATTTTTTACTTTTTGTGATTTTCCAAAAAAATCAAAACCAAGCACTTTACATAAAGAGTTGGGTTTAAATATTTTTACTAGTTTAGCAAAAAGATAAATACCACTTCCTTTATGAACGCCACACTCGACTATGTCCCCTGGTATATTTTGTATCATCTTAAAAAGTTCATATTTCCAAACAATTTTTTGAATTCTATCATGGTTGCAGTTTTCCAGAAAATTATCATATGAAAGTAAACTTGTAGCATGAGATTTTAATACTCTACTTATAGAATTTTTTTTATTAATATATTTTAAGAGTTTTTTATTTTTCATAGAGATTTTGTTTGAATAAAATCATACATAATTTACATAAAATTTGTTATTTTTAAATAAATATTTGCTATTAGTAATATAAATATTTTAAGTTTACAGATTATGACCAATAAAAAAAGGTGTATCGCAATCATTCCTGCTAGATCTGGAAGTAAAAGAATAAAAAATAAAAATATAAAAAAATTTTTAAAAAAACCAATTTTGTACTATCCTGTGAAAACTGCAATCAAATCTGGGTGTTTTGATGAAGTTTATGTTTCTACAAATTCAATCAAAATTGCTAAACTTGCGATTTCATATGGCGCAAAGGTACCGTACCTAAGATCTAAAAAGTTATCTAATGATGTTGCGTCCACAATTTCAGTCATTAGTGATTTTATAAAATTTTTAAAAAAGAAAAAAAAAAATTATGATTTTATATGTTGCATTTATCCAACATCTGTTTTTTTAAAAAAATCACATTTATTAAATGCACTCAAAAAATTAAAAAACAATAAAACAAACTATGTTGTAAGTGTAACGGAGTTTACACAACCAATTGAAAGATCTTTTGAAATTAAAAATGATCTAATTTATAAATCTATGAAAAAAAAATATTTTTTTTCAAATTCAAATACTTTTAAAAAAAAATATCATGATGCTGCTCAGTTTTATTTTGGTAAATCTTTAAGTTTTGAAAAAAAAAAACCAGTATTGTCAAAAGGTTCTTCGATTATCGTAATTAAAAAATATCATTCTATTGATATTAATAGTGACTCAGATTGGAAAATGGCTGAATTAATTTACAAAAATTTCCATTAATTAATAAGACCCTTCGTTTTAAGTATTCTATAGGTGTCTAATAAATCTTTTAAGTTACAATTAAATCTCAAGCAATTTTCAAAAATTGAAATTTTTCCATCAGAATAAGCTATTAAGTCTCTAATCAATTTTACTTGATTTATTTTTTTACTTATTTTTGGATACAAATTTCTTTTACTTAACTGGGGCTCACATAAAAATTTTGCTTTAGGTAAATATCCCATTTCAAATGTATCAACTATATTAGTTAAAACTTGTAACGAGTCTTTTAATCCTTTTTCTGTTACAACTTTAAAATTATCTAGGCTAGTATGGTATTCTGAGAAAGATCCATATCTCGATTTACAGAATCCCACAACTGGCAGATCAACTCCTACAGAACAATATTGTCTTTCATCAGATCCTCTATCCAAAAAACTATACTTTTTAAAATTTTTTTTATCCCTGATAGCTGACAGTAAAGCAAAATCTGCAAGCGTATTTCCTTTTCGAGAGTGAATAATACTATAAGCTCTTTCATCACCTACACATGAGATATTAAATCCAGCTAAAACATTTTTTTTCATAATTTTAAGATTTTTATTAATATATGATATTGACCCAATTGTTTCTGGAAGAAAAACAAATCGATATGAATATTTTGTTTTTTTATATTTTTCAGAAATATATTTCAAAAGAGCAGTTGTTACACAAATACCTGAGGTTTCATTGTTTGCCATTGATGGATGGCAAATATAAGTAGAAAAAAAAATTTCCTTTTTTTGTTTGCCTTTAATTAATGCTTCTCCATAATGCATTCTTCCTTTTTTAAATGAAGAATTTATTTTTACTTTAAACTTATTTCCCTTAATTTTATTTTTTTCATTTTTTGAAATACAAAAACCCCAATTGCGATGATAATAACTTGTAACATATGGAATTGCATTTTTTTTATTTTCATCCGTATGAAGGTGTTGAAATAATTCTTTTTTAGAAACAAATTTATCAACAAAACATGAATAGCCTACTAAGTGAAGATTATTTTTCTTAAAGTCACAAAATTTTTTTCCAACTGAATCTATAAAATACGCCTCTTCGACATTCCATTCTTTTGGCACTATCCAATCGAAAACTTTTTTACCTGATTTGAAGTACTTTATCTTTAAATTTTTATTTATATCTTTAATAAAATTTAATGTTTGTAAATTCCCTTTTCCTGTCAAAGATCTATTAAACGGAAATATTTTTTTTGCCCATTTTAAAATTTGGTACATTTATTTTTAGAGTTACGATTTATAAATTACTATAAACATCTATATATTAAATTAATTTTTTTTAAAGTTTTTGCTTATTTAAATGATCAATAATACTGCTAATTTTTTTTTCTCTTGAATAATCATACCAAGAGCCACTTATAATTTTACTGTCATTTTTCATTTCAAATTTTTTAAACTCATTATAATCATTTTTTGTATACAAGTTATGCTTTATTATCTTTTTAATACCCACATGTTCTGACAGTTGGATTTCTTTATCTAAATATTTTAAAATACTTTTAATGTTTTCAACACATAATTTTATATTAAAATCTTTATCGTAAATACCCTCAACAGTTAATCGATATTTTCCACTTATCTTATAAATAAAAATTCTAGTAATTTTTTTTTTTATGGAAAATACTTGAGTGTAATAATTATTTATTTTATTTGGATTTTTTATTACATCAAAATACATTAAAAAAGAATTTATAAAAGGGTTATCTAATTGCCTATTATTAGAAATCTTTATTAGTGGCACAGGGTTTGCTGTCCATATAAAGTGATCAGCAAATAACTTTTTTTTATTTTCGAAAACCTGGATTGATGACCCTTCTTTCCTTAAATAAATTTTTTTATTTGTGTTTATCTTTACGCCCCTTTTCTTAAGTTTTTTTGAAAAAAAATTAAAAAAAATATCATTTCCGCTTGAAGGAAGAATAGCAGAAATTGAGTCTAAATTTTTATTTGGTAAACCAATTAATTGATCTGTGATTAATGAATTTTTTTCAATTTTTTTAATTTAATTCTATCTTTTAAGAACTGAAGTCTGCTTATAGCTAAAATGTCTGAGCAATTTTCATGTAAATTAAGATAATGTTTTGTGTGAATCTTAACCCACTCTATGAGTTTATTTGATACCTCTTTTTGATAGATTTTTAATCTATTAATCAAAAGGTTGTTTCTTTTAATATTAACTAATCCTTTAAATTTCTTTCTTGTAGATGGATGGGCAAAACTCTCTACATACAATTTTTCATCAAATATATCTGTAAACGATCCATAAGAAAAACCAAATAAGTTAAAAATTTTTTTACTTTCTTTTTCTGAAAACAACTTTTTAAACCATGAAGAATTAGGGTTTAGATAGTGTGGTCCAGAAAAAAATCTTTTTTTTTTAAAAATAGAGTCTTTCATAACACCACCTATATTTTGAGATTGTTCGTAAATTTCTACTTTATGACCTTTTAAAGATAAGTAGTAACCAATTACACAACCAGTTATACCAGCACCTATAACTATTATTTTTTTCATAAAGTTTTATAATATTATTTTTAAAGAAATTAAAATAATATTAATAAGAAATAAAAATTTAATTAAATGAAGCTTCTAATTACTCAACCCACTTTTTTGCCGTGGATTGGATATTATAACTTAATAAATGATGCTGATTTAATTGTTTTCCTGGATGATGTCCAATTTGAGAGGCGAAGCTGGCAACAACGAAATAATATAATAACCAACAAAGGTTTAGAATTAATTTCAATACCTATTATTTCTAAAGGGAAGAGAAAACAACTTATCAAAGAAACAAAGATAAATATTAAGGAATTTAACTTTGCAAAATTTAAAAAAAAAATAATTCAAAATTATAGTAAAAGTAAATTCTTTGATAAATATGGTAATGAATTTTTCAATGTTTTTAACAAAGGAATTAATCAAGAATATTTGATTAAATTAAATTTTGATTTAATTCAATGGACATGTAATATTTTAAAGATTAAAAAAAAATTTCTCTTTTCATCAGAACTTAATATTAATTCAAAATCTACTTTAAGAATAATTGAAATAGCAAAAAGTTTAAATATAAATGACTATATTACAACTATTGGTGCAACAACATACTTAAAAAAAGATATTAAAATTATTAAAAAATCTGGTTTGAACGTGCTGGTTCATAATTATAACCACCCAATATATAATCAATGTTTTAAACCATTCACAGAGTATGCTTCAATAATAGATCTTATAATGAATGAAGGTGAAAAATCTTTAGAAATCATAAAAAGGGGTAAATTACCATACCAGAAACTTTAATAAAATTTAACAAAATCTTTTTTCAATGCATCACCTTTTTTCAAATTTCTTTTCGATATTTTTCCTAATACTTTTTCAAAATATTCTGGTTCCAAACCAAGCCCAGGTCTGATCACTCTCAAATTATTTTTGGTAAATACCTCTCCTTTTCTTATTTCTTTTGAAACATAAATTGATCTCCTATATCTTTTATATATTTTTTCAGCTTTAGATAAGTTTAATTTATTTTTGCCTATACTGTCCCACGAATTCTTTACTTCATTAACCAAAATTTTCATATTTTTATTATCAAGTGAAAATTCATCATCTAAGGAATATTTTTTTGAGTCACCTTTAAAGTGTTTTTCAATAATCAATGCTCCAAATGCAACAGAGGAAATTGCAGCTCCTACTCCTTTTGTGTGATCAGAAAACCCTGTAACGCAATTATATTTTTTTTTAATTTTTTTGATAAATCTAAGGTTGATATTCTTAAATTTCGCAGGATATTCAGTCACACAATGTAAAATCGCAAAGTTTTTAAATTTTTTTCTTCTTAAAAATTTAATTAACTTATCTATTTCTTTTTCATTAAGTGTACCTGTTGAAATTATTAGTGGTTTTTTTGTTTTACATACTTCTGCTATTAATGGAAAATGAAGGCTTTCGAGGGATGCAATTTTATAAGCTGGTACATTAAGTTTTTCTAAAAGTTTTAAAGATTTAAGATCAAATACTGAGCTAAAACAAATTAATCCTAACGATTTTGCCTTTTCAAAAATTTTTTTATGCCATTCAAATGGTAATTGCGCTTCAGAATACAGATTATATAAAGATCTTTTATTCCATTTTTTATTTTTAAATTGTTTTTTTATCAAAAACTCTTTGTGATTTAAGTTTAAAGTCATTTCATCTAAATCAAAAGTTTGTACCTTGATTGCTTCGACACCAATTTTCGCTGCATCTTCAATCATTTTAAGTGTATTTTTTAGGGAATTATTATGATTAGCAGAAATTTCCGCAATTACTAAAGGAGGGTATGAATTTGAAATTTTTCTCTTTCCTAATTTAATTTTTTCTAACATTTTTTTTTAAATACATATGTTGTGAATTCAAAGGGAATTACTTTTTTTTTAATTTGATAATCATTTTTTAGTTTAACATATTGTGAAAGATTTTTTTTACAAAACTTAAAAACTTTTTCAGGTTCAATATAAAACAGCTCACTGTCATAATAATCTACATATTTGCTCAGATTATTAAATATCAGCGCTTTTTTTGTTCTTTTAAAAAGAAAAGAGAGGCATTTCCTCATCCATAACCAATTATTATCAATCTTATTATTAAATGTTCCACTAATAAAAATATAATCAAAAGATTCAATTTTTGCTTTAGATTTTAGAATGTCTAGATTTAAAAATTTAACTTTTTTATTGTTTAAATATTTTTTTTTATTAAATCTAATTATTTTGTCTGCAATATCTACTCCTGTATAAAAAACAAATTTCTTTTTTTTTTTTAAATATTCATAAAAATGAGCTGTTCCACATCCAAAATCTAATATTCTGTGTTTATTTTTCAAATTTATATCATATATTAAATAGTTCATTCTAATTTCTTGTGTTTTTCTTGAGCTCTGCTGAGCTGTTAAGTAACTATTTTTATAACGAGAAAAAAGATTATTGTAATGAAATTTAAGATCATTGATATTTCTTATTTTTTTATTGCTCAATTTATTTAGTTTTCTTTTTTAATTTTTCTGCAAGCTTAATTAACTTTTGATCTTTAGAAAGAATGTTTGATAGTATAGCTACTGTTTTTTTTGGACTTAATTCGTACGACAGTCGCAATAAATCCATCCAATTTTTATTATTTTTTTTTCTTATATTCTCTATATCTTTAAAAATTTTAGATGTATTTTTTTTGTTCATAATTTTTAAAATCTAACAAATTAATCTTAAAATTAAAATAAATAAATTATTTTTTTTTTGGTTTAACTCTCAACCAGCCATAAATATCTTTTTTCAAAAAAATTAGATTATCTAAATAAAATTTTTTTAGATCATATGAATATAGATACCCTCTTCCTAATTTTGTTTTTTGTATTTTATTTCTTTTTAAGAAATGATTAAAAATTTTAATATTTTTATCTCTTTTAATATTTTTTAAATTTTCATTAATAACGTACATGTAAAATTTATCTGATTTAGTTTTTTTCCCTATTTTTACCTCCTGAAAAAATACTTTATTGTATCTATACGGCACATTTGACATATATTCGGAATGATGAACGCTACTTGAACAAAATCTTGGCTCCAATCCAAAATTTACTATTTTAGTATTTAATTTTATCATTCTTGCAAAAGGAGATTTTGGACCATAGACGTTTTTTGTATTATTTTTACAAATTAAATTTGCATATTTTCCTAAACAAGTGGTAGAAGAATAAGGGTGATATTGTCTTACTGACCCTTTAATTTTTCTCAAATATTCTGTTAGTACCCCCGTTTCACTTGGAGTAGTTTTTAAATCAAATAATTTTTTGTTTGGAATAATGCTAAATGTATGTGTGGGAAAACATATCGTTCCATTTTTTCCAATAACTGAAATGATTGCATTGTGAAATGATTTTAAGATTTTTTTTTTGTTGATAAAATTTCCAAGCAAAGAAAGGTCTCCAGAAAGATAAACTACATCACCATTTTTTATACCTACTTTTCGTAATGAATTAATTATATCTTTAAATGTATAAGACACTTATAATAATTTTATAATAAATTCTTCTAAAGTTTTAAAATCTTTAATTTTTTTTAGATCTTTTTCTTTAAATCTAATTTTATACTCATTCTCAACTTCACTTATAACAGACATTAAATCTAATGAGTCAATATCGTTATCTTTGAAGTTTTTCTCTAAATCTATTTTTTTATCGATATCTTTTTCTATTTTAGATATAATTTTTTTTAGATTTTTCATCATATTATTCGATTATACCAACCGAAATTGAAAGTCCAACTCCAAAGCCACAGATCAATATTTTTTTTCTTTTATTCAATAAATAATTTTTTTCTAACAAGATTGGGATCGAAGAAGAAACGGTGTTACCTATATCTTTTATAATTTCAATTCTTTGATGTTCCGCAACACCTAATTTTTTATAAATCGTATCTACAACATGTTTGCTTCCTTGGTGAAGATATACGGCATCTAAGTGCTCTAATTTAACAGAATTTTTTTTTAAAAAGGAAATAATAAATTTCGGTACAACTGAAGAGCAAAATTCCATAACATTCTTTCCATTCATCTCCAGGGTGCCACCTCTATTTATTATACTTTGGTAATGCTTTCCATCAGTATAAAAATCTGAAAACAATAAGTTATTGTATTTTTTTTTGTTTGTTTTTTGTATAACTGTCATTGTTGATGCATCTCCAAATAATAACTCGGTATTATAATCTTTTTTTTTTATTATCTTTGAATATGGATCACATGTAAAAAATAAAGCTAACTCATTATCTTTTAAAAAACTATCTGCAATTTTTAATCCATAAAGGTAACCTGCACATCCTTGCGATACATCTAAACAGGCAACATTTTTGTCCAATCCCAGTCTAGATTGGATCATTGCTGAATTATGAGGCAAACCATGATAATCTGGGTTCTGCGTACATAAAATAATCAACTTAATTTTTTTGTTAACTTTAATTTTTGAATTAAGAAATGCTTTAACACACATATCAACAACATTTTCATTATTTTTTCTAAGTACTTTTGATGCCCCAATTTTTTGTTCTAAAAACCTTTTTTCTATGTTTTTAAAGTTTTTTTTTAAACTTAAATACGATTTAGGAAAATACGAGTTAATTTTTTTAATTCTTATCATTCAAAATAAAATAAATTTGTCCAATTTTTTTTTTTGTCTTCAAATACCTCACAAATTGTGGATTTATTGTTGATATTATTTATGTTCTTAATTTTTAAATATTTTTTTTTTGACTTTTTAAACATGCTATTTAATTTTAGCCTCACAAAGAGCCAATTTCCAGACTTTACTTTTTTTTGATGCCAATACTTAGTTAAAGCTACTAGGATTTCAATACTGTGTAAAGTTGTTTCTGTCTTGCAAACTGCTTGATTTTTTTTTAAAGAAAAGTTCTTAATTAATACTTTTTCATTAAAAGCATAATTTTTTTTTATCTTTTTTTTACTATCAAAAAAAAATACTAATCTTTTTTTTTTATCATTAATTCTACAAAAAGCTTTGAAATTCTTTTTAAAATTTTTTTTGATAATTTCTGGTTTTTTGATAGAAATGGTTGGTTGATTGAATATTTTTTTTGATATTTTTAAATCTAAAAGTTTAAGTCTTCCATCTACAATTTTTTCTAAGAAAATAAAAATATCTGTACCGTGTAGGTAATTTCTGTTTCCTTTGTACGAAAATTGCATTTTGAATACATTTAAAATAATTTTTTTAAAGCAACTTGTTTAATAAGCTTTTATTAAAAAATATACAATTATCTAAACTAAAATTTTTTTCAGTGCATAAATCAAGCCGATTGAGCTATTAGTACTGGTCAGCTGCACGCATTACTGCGCTTCCACATCCAGCCTATCAACGTGGTG
>MDTD01115426.1_pt1 | contig 56006 bp, 52 predicted proteins | sample 811221 | NCBI WGS metagenome assembly MDTD01 (sample SAMN05326646, study PRJNA326480) | marine metagenome | isolation source: seawater | place: Pacific Ocean: South West | collected 2011 | reverse complement strand
TGGATATCCTCAAATGGAAACTCATAAAGACCAGATACTCTTTTCTTGGACGGAAATTGGTACGGAGACATCGGTAGCTTCCAAATGGATTCCACTCTCCAACATAGTTAATAACTAATTTAGTTCGGTTATTGGAGAAACCTCTTTTGTCAAAAGTTTTTCTTTAATTTTTTCAACAAATAAATAGGCTGAAGGCACAAAAACTAGTGTTATTAAAGTAGCAAAAAGAACTCCAAACGCTAGTGATATGGCCATTGGTATGAGAAATTTAGCTTGAACACTCTTTTCAACCAGCAATGGCAAGAGACCAAAAAATGTTGTGAGGGATGTGAGAAGTATGGGTCTAAATCTTCTTGGGCCTGCTTCTAAAATTGCTTCTTTAACCGTATGCCCATCAAGTCTATATCGGTTTATAAAGTCTACTAAAACAAGGGCATCGTTTACAACTACACCTGCCAAAGCGACTATTCCAATAAGTGATAAAATCGTCAAATTCTGACCCATGATTATATGACCTATTACAGCACCAGTAAGTCCAAAAGGAATGGCCCCCATGACAATCAAAGGTTGTAGATAAGATCTAAATGGTATTGCTAGCAGTGTATATACTACAATCATTGCAATGAAGAAATTCTTAAAAATTGATCCTAAACTTTCGTTTTGCTCTCTTTGCTCACCTTCAAGAGAATAGTTTACGCTTGGATATTTATCAAGTATCTGAGGAAGGTCAGTTTGCTGAACAGAGCTCAAGACCTCATTTGAGGTTATTTTTGAAATATCGACATTGGCTGTAACATTTATTGCTCGGTTTCGATCTACCCTTCTAATGCTAGATAGGCCTTTTGAAAACTCAAGAGTTGCAAGTTGCCTAAGTGGAATCTCAGAGCCATTTTGAGTGCGAATGAACATTGATTCTAAATTTTCAATTGTTTTTCTTTCATCATCAGGATATCGAATAAATACCTTAACCTCATCTCTACCACGTTGGAAATTTTGCACTTCAAGACCATAAAAGGCTTGCCGAACCTGTGAAGCAATATCGATCATTGTAATGCCGTAATTGGCTGAGCTTGGAAGAGGTCTTATTGATATTTCTTCTTTTCCAACAGCAAATGAATCCTTTATGTCGATGACGCCAGGATACCTAGATAGTCTTTCTTTTAATAGAGTGCTCGCAGAATTTAGATCGTTCAAACTTCTGCTTGTTAATTGAAGATTAATTGCATCGCCTGCAGAGAAAAGATCTGTGGTGAAAACCATTTCTTTGGCACCAAAAATAGGATCAGTCATTTCTCGCCATCGCTGAGCAATCTCAACTGCGCTTATCGGTCTTACTTCTCCAGGTGAAAGCTCAATTGCATACTCAGCTAAATGCGATCCATCAGACGGCGAACCTGCACCTGGTCCAGAATCTTGTGCAGCTTCTCTTTTGATAGGCTGATCACCTGCAGTAGCGATTACGTTTGAAAATATCACTTCACCTGGGTATTCTACTGCGAGCTCTGCGCGTAATTTTTCAGCAGATTTATGAAGCAAGTTAACAGCTTCTTGAGATTGTGAAATTGGTGACCCTTCTGGGAATACTACCGTAGCATTAACTAAATCAGCTTCAAGTGGCGGAAAGAATATGAATTTCATCCATCCTCCAGCCAAAAGACCTATTGTCAAAATAAAGATTCCAACGGAAGAAGCTAAAGTTACTTTATAGTGTTTAATTGTTGTTTCTAAAAATGGATGGTAGCGATTCATCACAAATGATTGTAGGGTATTTTTAACTTTATCTTGAAATCTTTCCCAACTCTTTCCAAGACTTTCAATCCATAAATACTTACTTTTTTTATCAAGTGAAATATGACCTAGGTGTGCAGGTAGAATAGTTAGAGACTCTATTAGAGAAAAAATAAGTACAATAATTGTAACCAGCGGTATGATTCTCCATACCTGGCCAAGATTTCCGCTAACGGTTAGCATTGGTGAAAAAGTTGCCATTGTTGTTAAAACAGCGAAAGTTACAGGTATGGCAACCTGACTTGCACCTTTTAATGCTGCTTCTTCTGGAGGTAAACCCCTTTCGCGCCACAAGAAAACATTCTCACCAACGATAATTGCATCATCAACAACTATACCTAATACTAGTATAAAAGTGAACAGCGATAACATATTGATGGAGAGATCAGCTGCAGGCATCAAAAGAAACCCTCCCATAAATGATATCGGAATTCCCAATGAGACCCAAAAAGCAAGTTTGGGTTTTAAAAAAATGGCTAACACTAAAACAACCAAAGTTAGGCCAAGGTATGCGTTTTTAGTTAGAAGATCTATTCTTCCCTTTAAAAGAACAGATTCATCACTAAAGGTTCCTATTTCAACGCCGTCAGGTAGCGTAGGGGCGGTTTTTTCTACATACGATTTTATCGAGCTTGCAACTTCCAAAGCGCTTTGATCACCAACTCTAAATACCCTTATTAAAATTGAAGGCTTTCCATTGAAACTTTGAAAAAGATCTACGTCAGCGAAACCGTCAGATATCTTAGCAATATCACCCAGAAAAAGGTTAGAGCCATCCGAACGCGATACAACGGGAATTGACGCAAATCCATTAACGTCATACTCTTGACCCTTAGAGCGGATAAGAATTTCTCCATACCCAGTTTCTATTGCACCTCCAGGCGTATCCATAGAATTTTGATTAATTGCACGTGCAATTTCCTGAAAAGTTATTTTGTGTTTTTGTAATGACTCTTCTGATATCTCAATTGAAATTTCTCTAGGTTTTTTTCCTATGATTTGAGTTAATGATATTTCAGGAAGCCCATCAATTTCGTCCTTAATTCTATCAGAGATTGAGACCAAGCTTTCTTCATCAACCTTTCCTGAAACAGCTACTGTTATAACATCCGAAGTTTGAGTAATGTTTTGTATAATAGGTTTTTCAGCGTCAACGGGAAAGTTGTCAATAGCATCAATCCGAGATTTAATTTTATCCTGAATCTCATTGATATCTTCACCAGGTAAAACCTCAACAGTGGTAACTCCTAAATTTTCTGAAGCCAACGAGGTTATTCGCTTTATTCCCTTTAAGCCTTGAAGGTTTTCTTCAATCAAAAAACATATTCCTTCCTCAACATCGCTTGGTGATGATCCAGGGTAAGGAACACTAACCGTTATCGCATCGATAGCAAGGTCTGGAAAAACCTCCATTTTCAAGCGAGGAAGCGTAAGTAGTCCTGCCACTAAAATGATGAACATCAACATATTCGCTGCGACCGTATTGGTAATAAACCATTTAATCACTCTTTCCATGGTTTAATTACCTTTTTGCTGGAGCTTCATACCTTCAACAAGAACATCAAGTCGGGTTAAAAGTATTTTATCACCAGCTAGAAACCCCTTTGAAACAAGAGCTTTATCCTTCTCATAACGCAGCACCGTAACCTCTCGCTTACTGAGAAGTCCTTCCTTGTTAAGAACCCAAACTACATTGTCTCGCACTTTTTCCCTGGGTACTACATAAATATCATTGAAAACTTTACCTTGAATAGATGCGTTAACAAACATTCCAACTTTTATCGGAAAACCAGGGCCTGAAGGCTGACTAGTTGGTATTTGTCCAATAACAGAAAGCATTCTTGTGCGAGAGTCTATTTCAGCTGCAGATCTTAAAATTTTTCCCTTCCACTCTTGGTTTATACCTGCAAAGTTTGACATCAAAATCACAGAAGGTTGTTTTGGGGTAGGTATAACACTGCCATCAAGTGGTATGGCTAAAAATTTAATGTCTGTCTCAGCTATTGGTAGAGATATTTGAGCCATGTCAAGAGCATATATCTGTGCAAGAGGAATTCCCGGCGCGACGACCATTCCAACATCCACAAATTCACTTCTCACTCTTCCATTAAATGGAGCAACTATAAATGTTCTTTCAACATTTAATAAGGCTCTTTTATAGTTAGCTTCTGCCGCTGCAAGTGCTGCCTTAGCCTGATCTAGTTGAGGTTTTCTCAATGCAAGATTAGATGCATTTCCTTCGCGAATAGAACTCCATTCTTTTTTTGCGATTTCAGATTCAGCTAGTTCTCTTTCGAATATTACTTGAGCTTGATACATAGAAGACTGAGCTGCAATTAGCGCTAACTCAAAGTCTCTTTGATCAAGTATGATTAGGGTGTCACCCGCTTTAAACGAGGATCCATTTTGAATTTTAGGTGATACAAAATCAATTTTACCTGATATTTCAGAGGTCAATGTAATTTCTTTTTGAGGTGCAACAGTTCCCTGAGAATTAATTATAACCTTATACGTTTGGGGTATTGCATCTAAGGTCTCTACCATAGGAGGAACAAATTTTACCTGAACTGGCTTTGGCGCAGGTTTAGCAAAAATCATAATAATAGTAATTGCCACACTTACCATCACGATTGTTGTTGCAGTATATTTTTTAATTAATTTTTTCATAAGACTCTCAGATGATTAAAAGTTACCCCCAAGGGCTAGAAGTAAATTAGTAAAGGACATAATTTGATTTTTTTGGACTGATATTTGTAAAGACTGAGTATTTCTCCATTGGTTTTGACTATTTAAAACAGTAACTAAATCTGTTAATCCTTTTTGATAACGATCAAATGCCAAAAGATATGCTGCTTTTGACTGCTGCTCAGCTGATGAAACTGCTTTTAACTGTTCTTTGATTGCATTTTGAACAAATAAGGCTTGTTCAACTTCTGAAAAAGCACGTATCATGGTTTTTGCTGCCTCAATTTCAGAAATAGATAATTGACTGTTCTTAAGCTTAACATTATTTCGCAACCTCCCACTTTGAAATATAGGAGCAGTTATATTGGCTCCTAAATTCCATACAGAGTAATCACCATTGAGAATGTTATTTAAATCTGATGCAGATGTTCCACCTGTTGCAGTCAACGAAAAGGATGGAAAAAGATTTCTTTTCGATTGAACATGCTCATAGCTTGCTGCTTCCATTCTGTTGATTGCCGCCTTAACATCTGGCCTTCTTTCTATTAGTTCGGAGGGGATTCCTGCAGGAACAGAAGGAATTGAAAGAGGAAGAGTTTTGCTTATTACAAGTGATGACGATGGATATTTTCCTAAAAGCACTTCAAGATCTCTAAGTAATTTTACTGATTGAATGGATTGATTTATTTTTTGTAATTCACTATTGGCCAGTGCAGATTCAGATAATCTGAGATCTAAACTTGAGGTTAACCCGCGCTCATACCTTTCTGATACAACGTCGCGCACTTCTTTTATTGATTGATATATCTGTTCAGAAAGTGACTGCTGCATTTTAGCTTCTACCGCGTCGTAATATGATAAAGCAAATCTAGCGCCTAATGAAAACTGTAAATAACTGAGCTCATTGTATGAAGCTTCAAAGTTTTTAAACGCAGCCTTTCGCTGGTTCCTTAACTTGCCCCAAACATCTATCTCCCACTGCATAACAAGATTAGCACTAAAGTTGCTGGACTCAAAACTTATCACAGATTCAGAGCTAGACGAATCTTGCCCTTGAGTGCCAATACCAAGTGCGCTTGGCGAAAATCCAAAAGCAGATAAATTCTGCTTTCTCTGACTACCATCTGATCTAATACTCATGTTCGGTGCAAGGATTGCCCCATTTATCTTTGCTAATAGACTTGATGATTCTAATTGCTTTGACACAGATTTTAAGTCAGGGCTTAACATTTTAAAGTCATTATAATGATTATTGAACGTTGTATCATCAAAAACCTGCCACCATTCACTATTAAAAGAATCTAAACTAGTTTGAGAAGAGATCCAGGTAGTGGGCAATTTTTCCGGAAGTGCCAACTTTGGAACTGTATTCGAGGAGCAACTCACGAATAGGACAGTGATAATTAAGAAAAAATGTTTCATTATATTGAGCGTTTTGAACGATTTAAAGAAACAGATATTAATATTTAAATGCATAAAAACAAATCTTTAAACTTGTTTTCATTTATTAAATGGAATCAATTTTTTTCAATAGAGCATGGCTTCAAGCTTTAACAAATTACCTTAAAGATATATCTGACTTTTTCGACGAGAGATAGTAAATTATCCTCAATTCATGTTAAATAAATTATAAGAAAAATTATGAATATAATTTTAGTGAAAATCAATGCCTTATTAATCGCTACTTTAGGATTGTGAAATGCCTGAACTCATAAATAAACTTAAAGATATTCTTGGCGCTGAGAATGTTTTAGATAGCGGATTAGATTTTTTGTCTTCTGATGTAAACGGCTTAGATAAAGTAGCTGCGCTTGCTATAAAGCCAATGTCTTCTGATGAGCTCTCTAAAGCTGTTAAGGTAATCACTGATCATAACTATACAGTAATTGCTCGAGGAGGCGCAACATCATACACAGGCGGAGTCATTCCAGATAGAAATAATTCTGTTATCATTGACACGTCAGCTTTAAACAAAATTATTGAAATAAATACAAAGGATATGTATGTCACTGTTGAGTCTGGCATTACATGGAAAGCTCTTCATGAAGCATTAAGCAAAACAGATATTCGAACACCTTTTTGGGGTCCACTATCAGGAGCAAGAGCAACTGTTGGAGGAGCTGTTTCTCAAAATGCAATTTTATGGGGGTCAACTAGCCATGATGTCTCAGCTTCCAGTGTATTATCAGTTGAAGTAGTTTTGGCAGATGGAACTATATTGAATACAGGTTCTGCCGGCTCAGGGCTTAAACCTTTTTTTAGAAATTATGGCCCAGACCTAACAGGAATTTTTTTAGGAGACACTGGAGCTTTAGGGATAAAAACAAAAGTTACCTTGCGATTAATTCACCGTCCAGCTAAGGTAGATTTCCTATCCTTTAACTTTAACGAGCGTTCAAAGATTTCAAGAGCTCTCCAAACCATTGCTCGTGAAGGAGTTGCATCAACATGCTTTGGAATGGATCCGGTTCTACAACACCAACGAATTAAGCGTGCGTCAATGGCAAAAGGTGTTAAAGCTATTAAATCAATGCTTGCAAGTGCTGATAACAAACTTGAAGCAATCAAAGATGCAACTCGAATAGCAACAAAAGGGAAGCGCTTCATTGATGAGCACGGATATTCAATGCATATAATAGTTGAGGGTAATTCAAAAGCTGAAATTGAAGAAAAAGTAGAAAGAGCTCGTTCCATATGCCTTCAAGAAGGCTCTGAAATAGCAAATTCAGTTCCAAGAATGCTCTACGGTGATCCATTTGTGGATATGACTACCTCTGTTGGTCCTGCAGGAGAACGCTGGTTGCCAATGCATGGATTATTTGCTTTATCAGATGGTGATAATGCATGGGAACAAATAGAAAAATTATTTAAAAGCTTTTCAAAGAAATTTGAAGAACATGAGATCGTCGTAGGGTATCTTTTAGCAGCTGTTTCTACGACAACTTTTGTTGTTGAACCTGTTTTCTATTGGCCAGGACCTCGTACAATTTGGAGCGAGACTGTACTTTCTGCTTCTGATTTATCTAAACTGCAGAATTTTCCTGAGAACGCTGAAACAAATAGAATTGTAAACGAAGCACGTGAAGCCCTAAACAACCTTTTTGACGAGCTTGGAGCTGCCCACCTTCAAATTGGGAAAAAATACCACTACAGAGAACATCTACAGGGGCCATCAGCATCACTTCTTGAAAGCCTGAAGAGTGCGGTAGACCCCAAAAGGCTTATGAACCCCAAATCACTTGGGCTTGATTAAAGTCAAAACCTGAAAACATGACATAGAAATACTTAAGATTTAATTATTGATTATATGCTTATAGAATTTCTTTCTGCAAATTTATTACCAACGCTTTTATTCCTGATTATGTTTGGAATGGGCATGACTCTTACTGTGGAAGATTTTAAAAGAATAACAAAATCTCCAATTGAGGTTCTCATAGGGCTAGCATCGCAAATCATAGTTTTACCTATCATTGCATTTTTAATTTCAATTTTACTTGGCTTAAGCCCTACGCAATCAGTTGGGTTGATTTTGCTAGCCTGCTGTCCAGGTGGTGCAACTTCAAATCTCTTTTCTCACTTAGCAAAAGCCGATACAGCGCTTTCAATTACACTTACTGCTTTCAGTAGTATTATAACTGTATTTACAGTTCCATTTATTATAAACGCGAGCTTATTCTTTTTTTTTGAAACTGGGTCTGAGTTCAGTCTACCAGTTTTAAGAACAATAGTTAATATTTTTAAGCTAACTGCTCTCCCAACGGTTTTAGGGATGTTTTTGAAAAATAAATTTCCTGAATTTTGCAAAAGATCAGAACCCGTTATTAAATGGTTTTCAATAATATTTATAATAATTGCTCTCGCTGCGATGTTAAAACTTGTTTCTGAAAAGGAGCCAATTCTAGTCGCTCTTAAAGCTGTTGGGTTCGCTGTCATATTATTAAATATTATCTCTATGATATCAGGCTACCAATTCGGAAAAATGTTTAAAATGGATGAGAAAAGAAAAATAACCATTGGAATTGAAACAGGAATACAGAATGGAGTGTTAGGAATAACGATTGCAACTGCACCAAATCTTTTGGATAACGCTTTATTTGCAATTCCTTCTGGTGTTTATGGTTTAGTAATGTGTATCAGTGGGATCTTTGTTATTAATTTTTCAAAGAAAAAACTATCAAAAGGGTAATTATTTATTCGTTGATAATTATGCAGCTTTCTTTACAAATTTATAAACAACAACTATAAAGTTAACGTCGAAAGAAAACTTAATTAAAAGAGACTAAAATGAGCAAACTTCCTCCTGCATACCATCATTTGACTAAGCACAAGTTAATGCCTGAGATTAGCCATGACGATACTTCAAGGTTCAATTTTCTTATAAGCTTAAACAAACACCTAAGCGAGCTCTCAAAAGGAAATAAAACGGTTTACGAAAAAAATGTTTCATCAAAGATTGGGAAAGATTCAAAAACAAATAGAGCCATGATTAGAAATCTCATGAATAAACAATCTCACTATCAAACCTGGAGCGCTCTAAGAAGAAGCTCTATGGAAATGAGACAGCAAGCAGGAAGAAGTATCGTTTTAAGAGACATTAAATCTTTAACAAATAATGCAAGTAAGCTTAATCAAGATAACAACTGTCAAACTGATGCTAATTTTGTAGTTCCTAGCTACCAAACCGCAGTAGATATTCATTGTATGCCTGGAAGCTACCACACTGAACTCTGCAAAAACGATGTAAGTGCAGGCGCAAACTATGATCTAGGTATTTTTGTTACAGCTCTTGGTGGATTAGGAAAATTAAGCGATGGCGGTGGTAAGGCTTTGGTAAATTATCTTCAAAACGAATATCCAACCTTTAAACCTAAAAAAATATTGGAGATTGGATGTACAATTGGTCATAGTCTTCTACCTATCGCTCAGCATTTCCCAGATGCTGAAGTTATAGGAATTGATTTGGCTGCGCCAGTAATTAGATACGCCAGCGCGCGAGCCAAAGCCTTAGGTATTGACAACGTTAGGTTCATACAAGCAAATGGTGAGAAGCTTGATTTTGATGATGAGTCTTTTGACTGGATTCAAACTACTATGTTTCTTCATGAAACAAGCACCAGCGCGATTAGAAAAATTTTGTCTGAGTGCTACCGTTGTTTGAAGCCAAATGGGCTAAACCTTCATGTTGAACAACCGCAATACACTGACGACATGGATATCTATGAAAAATTCATTCGCGATTGGGACTCTTATTACAACAATGAACCGTTTTGGTCTAAAATGCATGATATGGATGCAAAAGAACTACTAACAACTGCCGGTTTTGATGAAGAAAAGTTTATGATGTTTAAAGCTGACTCTATAAATGATTTTGAAAGCAATGACGATGATGATGCTGAGGATCACGGAAGAAAAGCGTCATGGCATCTTTTTGGGGCATGGAAATAGTTGTATGGATTTTTCAGAATACTTAAAACAAGTTAACGCAAAGGCTAAGGGCAAAAGACCATATTTTTTTGAAGATCCTGCAATTGAAAGAGTTCTCAATATTACCATGGCTGTAGCTTCAGAAGTTGCAGTTTTAAGAGAGCGACTAGACACTATTGAGAGACTGCTTGAAAATGACCAATCAATTACTAAGAAAGAAATAGATAATTTTGTTCCTAGCAAATCCGCTGAAGAGGAAAGGATGCGCTGGCAAGCAGAGTACGTAGCTAGAATTTTAAGAATTATACACCAAGAGGTTGAAGCTCTTGAAAACAAAGATCTCAATCCAGACATCGAAGAAGTGGCTGATAATCTTTAACCATTAATAGGGCTTCATTAATGGCTTCTATTCAAAAAAAACATATGCTAAGCTGGGGATTGGGCAGCCTTGGCGTTGCAATATTATTCAATACTCAAACTGTCCTTTTAACTCGTTTCATGACAGATGAAATGGGTATTGCAGCTTCAACAGCAGGATTTTTGCTCTTAGTCTCAAAGCTTTACGATGCTGTAACTGACCCTGTTATGGGTTACATCACAGATCACACTGATAGCAAATGGGGAAGGCGTAGACCTTGGATTTTTTTAGGTGGAGTTGGGTCTGCATGCTCATTTATTTACTTATTTAATATCCCATCAAGCTTATCAGCCATCATTGGTGTTTTCATAGGATTGATAGCTTACTCAACTTTTTACACCATTTTTAATGTTCCTTATCTTTCAATGCCCGCGGAGATGTCAACAGATCCAAACGACAGGTCTGCATTGATTGCATGGAGAGTTAGGGCGATAGGCTTGGGTCAACTAATAGGGACATCACTTGCTCCCGCTATGGTGATTTGGCTCGGAGGTGGATTGACTGGTCACGGCTTTATGGCCTTAATTCTTGGTATATTGGCTATGATATCCATAATAATGTGTGCAATTGGTACTGGAGGAGCTAAACAGACGATTCCTCAAGATAAACAAAAGCTCTTAACGTGGAATTCAATAAAATTAATTTTTGAGAATAAACCTTTTTTGTTTTTGATCTTAACAAAATTTCTTCAACTTACTGGAACTGCTATCTCTTTAGGTACGACCGCCTACCTTTTTCAATACTGGTTAGGTAAAACCTTTTATGAGCTTAGTCTTTATTTTGCCATCGGATCTGTTGTAATAATTCTAGTACAACCCTTTTGGATTAAGATGATTAAAAGATACCCTAAATCTGAACTGTATAAAGTTGCTGCTGTTGGTTTTGCGCTTGTTGCTTGCTCATGGTACTTCACGGATTCAAACGCAGGAACATTGGACATAGTTCTTAGAGGTGGAATCTATGGAATTTTTACTGGGGGCCTACTATTAATGGGCCAGGCAATGCTTCCAGACACCATACATTATGACTATCAAAAGACTGGTTTAAGACGTGAGGGAATTTTTGCAGGTTTGTATACAACCGCAGAAAAGTTGTCTTTTGCAATTGGAGGAGCTATGGCTGGTTTTTTATTGCAATACTTTGGGTACCGTTCATCCATGAGTAAACAGATTGTTTTACAATCTGAAGAGACAGTGTTTGGTATTTTTATTCTTTCAGCTTTTATCCCAGCAGTATTAATGTCTTTAAGTTGCGTTCCACTACATTTCTATAGATTAAAGGAGTCAGATCTTGCCAAGGAATGAAGAGCATATGATACAAGCTAAGCCTGAAGCGTATGAGGCTTCTCGGCAAAGATTTGTATTAGCTTTAAAACAGGATTTAGGTAGGCGTTTACGTTCTCAAATTCGCGATAAAGTGCCTAGCGATATACTAGAAAAAAAAGATTCTAATATTATTGAGGAATATCTTGAATCGATGCCTGAAAGGAATATCTGGGGTAGGCTGTCTAGAAGCGCTCAAGAATTAATGTGGAAGTCTGTTGCAGAGCCAATCTTCAGAAAAGAAGAGTCACTCAAATCTTTTTATAACACCTGTAAAAGCTCGTCCTCTACCAAGGGAAGTATTGAGCTCGATGACAATCTTCAATTCCCTGACGAAATATTTGATACACATGTACACGTCCAACCTGGAGGCTATTTTTTAAACCGATCTGAAGATGACATAATTGCAGGAGCACTATATGAGGCTGGTGGAGAAATTTATTCTCAAGGCCAATCTATCGATGTAAATGAAAGCAAAGCTGAACTGGTCATACGATTTTTAAAAGAAAAAATACCAAACTTTAACCCGATCGAAATATTAGACATGGGCTGTTCAGCAGGTGCATCTTCAACTCCATATGCGCGAATTTTTCCCAAAGCCAATGTATACGCTATTGACATCGCACCAGGATTATTACGGTACGCACATTCAAGAGCCGAAGCTCTAGGCGTACCGGTTCACTTTAAGCAGAGCGATGTTGGAAATACTAATTTTAAAGACAAATCTTTTGATTTAATCGTTTCACATAATGCAATGCATGAGATGTCAGAAAAAACGGTTAAAAATATGATGAAAGAATGCAAAAGACTTATTAAAGACGATGGCATAGTTCTTCATCAAGACGTTCCATTTAGAAATTCTGAGCTAGACCCATATCAACAAGCAGATTTCGCTTGGGAATTTTATTACAACAACGAACCATGCTGGAAAGTGTATGCAGACCTAGATGTATTATCATTAATGCATGAGGCAGATTTAAACGCTCAATGCGATAGAGTGCAACAGCTTGGCGGAAGTATGAACTGGGACTTATTTTGGACCAAACACTAACAATTGATTAATTAATGGATTATAACAAGGACATTGAAAAACTTTTTAAAGAGTCGCCAACATTCTCTAGCTCCAAAGAAGTTGACAAGCTCTATGACATGTTTTTGAGAATGTTACAAGAAATTGCAGTCTTAAAAGAAAAACTATATGCTTTGGAAATTGGTTTAAAAGAAAAAGGAATTGATAGCGATGAACTGATTAATGAAATAAATAAAGATGAGTCGCACGTTCAAGAATTAATAAAGCATCATAAAGAAATGATATCTCGAGTTATCTCTAACATTAAGTGATATTTAACTTTTTATAAGCTACTAACGCTCAAATAATTTATATTAAAAAAAAAGGCCGATCCTAGGATCGGCCTTTTTTTCTTTACCTTTTAACTATCTTAAAATTCATAAGCCATTGTTAACAGCATTCTGCTTGGAAGATAGGGAATACCCATAAAATAGGTTTTTGACCTATCAGCTGTTCCAGCTTCGAATTTTTGCGCCCATGCAAGCGATGCGTCATTGTCAGTCACATACAATTGACGTAACGCTTTATTTGTATTAAGAATGTTCTTTAATTGCAAACTTACTCTAAGTGCTCCATCGCCAATTGGCATTCTGTAATAAGCACCAGCGCTTACGTTTGTAATCGCTTCTTGCTCAATCAAATTCAACGCATCTGCATATCGTCCACCAAAATGGTTAACGTAAACATTCGCACCATATGAATCTGTTTGGTAGGCAACTGAGAAGTTAGCAACCGTATTTGGTACACGTGGTACCTGCTTGCCTTTTACATCAATAACATCTACACCACCTACTTTAGAGGCCTTTAATCCCATCATGTCCCCGCTTAAATCTGCGGTTGTAACAGGAACGTAGAAGTTGTCACCAAACTTAGTACTTTGACTAGTGAAGCTAGCTTGTGCTACAAGACCAACAACTGAACGAGGTGCGTAGGTTAGGCCTACTTCAAAACCGGACATGTCGTTCATACCCAAAGGTCTTTGAACGGCAACTGCACCTTCATAAACCGTAGCAAGTCTGTTATCAATCTTCGTTGTAAACAAAGCACCATCAACAGTCATATCACCAAATGCTGTACGATATCCAACTTCCATACTGTTAATAATCTCATTATCTGTAATCTCAGGATTATCAACGAGTGAGTTTGGATCTACGGGTGAGTATGCGCTATAGTCTGGCATTTTAAATGCGCGTAAGTAATTTCCGTAAGCAGCTGAACGATCATCTACTAAATAGTTGAAACCAGCGGAATAGCTCATGTCATCATGCGATTCTTTTCTATTTTTTATTTGCGACTGACCTGCTGCAAGCGAGTAGAATCCAGATAGATCCATATCTACTTTATCAGTTCTCAATCCAACATTAACCTTCAACTTATCATCCATCGCTGAAATCTCATCGCCAACAAAGAAAGATGTCGCAGTAATCTCATATTCGTCTATCCTTGCTTGGCCTCCTCTAGGAGGGCCAAATGTTGCAAAGTTAGCTTTTTCTTGAGATTCATTGCTAAGCATACCACCAACCAAGCTATAGGTAACAGGGGAATACCAACCGGTTGAAGTGAACATTCCACCACTAAAGCTATGCTTCATGCCGCCCATATCCATTGTGTAGGTAGCTCTAAGCTCTTGCATAAAGTCGGTATCATTACCATCACCATCGATTAATACTCGAATGTGCGAAAACGGAGCATCCGTATAGTAACCTGATACACCAAGATTAAATTTTGTACCATGGTCATAGTTTTGATATCTGGTTCTGCTGGTTAAAGAAAGGGCATCTGAAAGATTGTAATCAATGCTAAGACCGCCCATATATCCTTTAGCATAGTTTCCATCTTTGTTCATTGCTTTACCCATTCTTGTTTCACTCTTACCATCTTTATTTGTGACAGGAAAATCAATTCCATCAAGTTGTGAATTATAGAAAGAATGAGTGGTTTCCCAGCCATCCTTTGGCTCTTGAGTTTCAACCACAAAGGGGATATCAATCATATTTTGAATAGATACATCTACCAGTGAACCATAAACCCTAACACTACCTTTATCACCCATTAAATAATCTACATTACCTCTTACTTGACCACCTACATCAGGGAAACCTAAGTCTCTAAAACCTTCATCCTTAACATAGTAACCAGCAATATTGTAACGCAATTGATCGCTTAGGGGCCCATTAAGATTAAAGTCGAGCTTGATATCTTTACCAGGTCCACCTCTGCCAGTATTATCACTATAAGTCGTTAGACTTGCAGATCCTTTTGTTGTTTCACCACCAACCTTATTGATTAGATTGACAACACCTGCGGCAGAACTTCTTCCAAAGAGAGTAGCTGCGCTACCGCGTACAACTTCAACGCGATCAAAACCTGTGTCCATTCCCAAAGCAAAATCTGGTGGTCGGGCAGTTGTAGCTAGCGTTGGAAGTCCATCTACCAACATACCTGTATATACTAGACCATTACCGCCGCCATCAGGGAATCCTCTGGTAAAAATTAAACCTCTAAATCTTCCCTGCGATTGACTAGCATAGATACCTGGAGTGCCTTGAACGGCTTCAGATAATCCTTCCGGCTGAATTCTTTTTAAACCTTCTTCGCCACGTATGGTAACCGCAGTGGTTGTTTGAAGCTTTCTTACTGGAACCCGAGTCGCAGAAACTACTAAAGCGTCAAAGCCAACAGCTGAAGGCTGAAGCGCAACAGTAACTGATTCTGAGGCGGGCACAGATTGCGATGCATATCCAATCATGGATATGTTCAATGTTGCTCCTGAAGAAACATTGCTAATTGTAAAGTTTCCTCCTTCACCAGCAGCTGTACCCATATCTGTTCCAGCTACTACAACATTGGCACCAATCAATCCTTCTCCCGTTACGGCATCCGTTACGGTTCCAGAAACTGTCATTTGGCCAAACGCCAAACTAAAAGTTGTTAATAAAGTCATGAAAAAATATTGAGTTTTTTTCATTAATCACTCCTCTCCTTGTGGTTTTTCACCTAACAACATCTGAAAATAATATTGGTCATACCATCATACCAATAGTTTTTTAAAAATTCTTAATTTATTCGATATTGTTTATATTTTTTTAAATAAGCCACTAAGCCACCATTATCTATTATAGATTTCATTATTGATGGAAGTGGTTTTGATAAATAATCACGATCATTGATCCTAATTTTTCCAGTTTTTTCATCAAAATTGCCATTAACAGTTGATTCACTAATATCAAATTCAGGTATCTCTAAAAGCTGTAATCCAATGTTTATAGCGTTTCGATAAAAGATACGTGCAAAACTTTTTGCAATGATTGTATCAATTCCGCTCAGTTTAAGCGCTAGAGGCGCTTGTTCTCTGCTGGATCCACAACCAAAATTATTTCCTCCTGCTAAAAAATCACCTTTACTTACCCTGCCTTTAAAAGTCAGGTCAAGATCTTCAAGACAGTGATCTATGAGATCTTGAGGGTTTAGCGTTTTTGTATATTTCCCAGGAATAATTCTATCTGTATCAATGTTATCAAGGGGATAATTATGAATGGTTATTTTTTTCATAGTATTGATAGTTCAGATGGATCTGTAATCTTACCCATAAGCGCTGAGGCAGCGACCGTTGATGGGGATGCCAAAAATACTTTGGCATTTTTATTACCCATTCTTCCAGGGAAATTCCTGTTAGCAGATGAAATGATTGTTTCACCATCAGCAGGAACTCCTAAATGGGTACCCACGCAAGGTCCGCAACCAGGAGGTATAAAAGTAGCACCAGACTTTGATAAAATTGAAAACGTTCCATCCTCAACAGCGTCATCTAATACCTTTTTAGAGGCAGGAGTAATAATTAATCGCACTCCTACAGGAAGCGATTTACCATTAAGAATTTTTGCGGCTGCTTGCAAATCCTCAAGCCTACCATTGGTACATGTACCAATGAAGCCAGCATCTACAGGTTGCCCTAGATGCTCAGCTAAATCGACAACATTATCAGGGCTATCAGGTTCACTTAGTTTGGGAACTATTTGAGCGAGATCTACATCAATTACCTTATGATAATTAGCATTTTCATCCGGCATAACAGGGTCAGAATGATTAGGCTGCTCAAAAACTCCAGCCTTACCTCCCATTTCAACGCTCATACTAGCTATTGTCATGCGAGAAGAAAGAGACAGGTCGGGATGATGGCTAAATTCAAGCGCACAATAAGTTGCTCCATCTAACCCGGTCTCACCTACAAGAAAAAGTACGAGATCTTTTGAAGACACTCCATCATTAAGCTGTCCGCTCAAATTAACTCTTATTGTAGGGGGTACTTTAAGCCATACTTTACCTGTAAGCATTACTGCGGCTAAATCTGTCGATCCTACCCCAGTGGAAAAAGCACCTAAAGCTCCATAGGTTACTGAATGTGAATCAGCTCCAATGATAAGATCCCAGGGGTTTACGTATCCCTCATCTACCATTACTTGATGACAGATCCCTGATCCAATATCATGAAGGTTTGACTCGGTCTTAATTGCAAAATCCCTTACTTTTTTATGCAAATTGGCAACTCTCTCATTGGGAGCTGGAGAGGCGTGATCAATGATAAATACCATTTTTTTTGAATCCCATGGATGAGAACCCCCCATCTCATTAAATGCATTTATCGCCATAGGTCCTGTGGTATCGGAAGCCATGGCGCAATCAACGTCTGCAATAACTATTTCGCCAGGTGCTACCTGCTGCGTGGTATGTTTGGCTATAATTTTTTCAATGACAGTATAATTCATCATGCAGTAAGCTTATATAGTTTTCCACTAAAATAATTTTTATCAATTTTCTTTTCCAGCCAACGACTCATCTTTGCAACTCCATTGATTTCAATTTGTGTTGAGTACCCCATGTTTTCAAGCATACTTGCTGTATCTTCAGTGGCTATATTTCCAGTTGCACCTTTGATAAACGGACATCCCCCAATTCCACCTAAAGCAGAATCAAAATGTCTTACACCTAAGCCAAGCGCTGTTACCAGATTTGCCAGACCCAAGCCTCGCGTATCATGCAAATGGAGAGCGATAGTAATGTCAGGATATTCGCTCATTATCTTAGATAGCCTATCTTTGATAGTGACAGGATTTGCCATGCCTGTTGAGTCTGATAAAGAAATGATGTCAGCTCCCATATCAATAATTTCTCCAACAATGGGAATGATCTTATTGTCATCAGGAAAACCTTCGTAAACGCATCCCCAAACGCATTGCAATCCAGCTCGTACGGTTAGTCCGCTTTCTTTTGCAGTTGTTACAAGCCCTCTAAGGTTTGACTTTGCTTCATTTAAAGTCATGCGAGTGTTTTTCTGGCTGTGGGTCTCACTAGTTGATATCGAGGTCTCTATTTTATTTAAACCAGAGTTTATGGCGCGCTCAACGCCCTTATGATTTAAAACCAAACCACTATATTCAACTTCATCAATTTCTGGCAGTTGAGCAATCAAAATCTCAGCGTCAGCCATCTGGGGAACTAGTTTTGGATGGACAAAGCTGGCAACCTGTATATTTTTTAAGCCAGCTTTTATAAGCCCGTCAATCATAAATAACTTGTCTTTAGTTTCTACGGTTTGCGCTACGCTTTGTAAGCCATCTCGCAGTCCTACTTCTGTTAAATAAATTTTATCTTTCATTAATTTGACTTACCGTCGCTTCCAAAATACTCTCGATAATGTTTAATTTTTCCATTCTCAAAATCTAGAGAGATAGCAACTCGGTTTTTATAAGGGAGATCTTTCCCTCTTATGCTCATTCGACCTTCATCTTTGAATTCAAAGACCGCTGTATTTCCTGAAACTGTTCTGCGAAGAAGCTCTGTAATTTCTAAACCATCCGGGTAAACGGTTCCAACATAATTAAAAAATTCAACAGCCTTATCCTTACCTTCATTGAGACCAAGATAATCTCCTTGAGGAAAATGAAATGTGAAATCATCATCAAGCATCTCAAAAAACGGGCCCCACGATCCGCCTTTCAATCCGTTTTTAAACCTCTCAAACGCAAGGTCTGCCAGGCTTTCAATATTGGTTTCCACGCTATATCCCTCCTTCAAATCTTTATATTCTATAATATTCCAAGCATATCCATCAGGCGCATCAAATGAAAAACTTCTTTCTCCAAATTCATTTTCATGTATCTTTGTGATTTTTTTTGCTCCATTTTTCCTTACCCGCTTTCTCAGAGCGTCTATATCTTTTGTTTGGTAAGTATAAAGGGTGAGTCCTTTATGTCCCGGCCTTGAAACATCAAGCATATTTTTGATTTTAGTAGCCTCAGGAAAACGAATAATCTTCAACCGTCCCGATCTAGCTTTCATAAACTCTTTTGAAGAGCGATAGTCATCATAATCTCTATGATCATTCATCTCACCAGGTTCCAGCCCCCAAATGATGCTTGAGGCGCTCTTTGGATCGTACACTACTGGCGAGCTACTGCCATCTCTTACTAGCATCAGCCCCAATCCTTTTTCGTAGAAATCCATTGTTTTTTTTGAGTCATCCTGAATTACTAATCCAAAGTGGGTCACCTGACTAGTTTCGAAATGGGAATCGAGGTTTACATTTCCATATAGGGGAATTTTATAGTTAAATCTTTGATAAAAAATATGGCGAGTAAGCGGGCGAAAGTAAAGCATCTCTCTCACGCCAACCAATGGGTCTTTAAAGGGATTTAGCCCATCCTTTGTCTGGTATATTATACTCCACTGTGGTTCAATATACTTCACCTCTTGACCTTGTCTTTCAGATACCAGCGCATGGTTAGATATGTTCATGATATTATTGGTTAAAGCAGCAGTCCATCGACTTCCCTTAAATTTAAAATCAGAAATACCTAGACCATCGCTTATGGGCTTGTCCCACTCCATTATTCGAATGAGGCCGTGGTCAGAATTTTGGTGATAAAGCCTAAAGCTTTTTAATTTACTATCGGTGTTATAAAGTTTTTTTGATAGAGATTCGTTCAATTCACCACTACTACCCAAGCGATACCCGAAAAGCTCATAAAATTCAATTAATTCATCAGCGCTGTCTGTGCCTATGCAAGCTTCAAAAATTCCAAAGGCCCTCTCTTGTTGGGCCATTCCAATAGTAACAGAGAACAAAAACAAAATAATTTTCATACGACTAATCCATTGTTTCATAAAACTCAAGCCTTGCTCCCTCAGGAGCGTATGCAGCAAAAATTCTTACTTTTCCATATGGTGGTAAATTTAAAATGAACATATCTCCATCAACGGGAACTTTATTCTTTATAAGATGGTCATAAAGATTTTGAAGATTTTCTACTGGAAATCTAAGAGACAGAATTCCCCTGTTGGGAGCTTTCATTCTTGAGCTTAAATCGATTCCTTTCATTCCTTCAAATTGCAATAATTCTACACTTCCTGAATTTGTTCCTTCAGGGTGAAGTATTTCAACCCAGCGAGATACTTCATCTGTTAAGCTTAGTGGCAGACCAAGAACATTGGGCTTCTCTTTTGAGCTAGCCGCTCTGCTTGTTAGGTATGTTTTAAATCCTAAAATCTCTTGATAAAAATATAAAGATTTATCCATATCATTAACTATTTGGGTTGCATTGAAAGTTCTACTCCAATTTTTCATTGTGTCCCACCCTAACAATTCAGGTTTATGTCTTTCGATAAGCGCCATTGCAGCACCCGACATAGGCTCAACGATAATCCACTCGCTAACATCATATGGTCCAAACTGAAACCTTACAGGATCGGAGTAACCGTGCCATCCAAGCTTTCTAACTTTGTCAAGATCTCTTTCGATATTATTGGTTCGGACATTAAAATCAAAAATACCTCCAGCATCCCAAGGCAAATAGTTGACTCTCATATCAATTTTATTTGGATCGTTAAAGACAATGATTCTAATAAATCCTGTTGAATCTCCAGGATTACCAATAAGCGCCTCTCTACTCTGTTTTTTAGTTTCAAGAAGATAGAACTTATTCCAATCTCGATTTAACCGTCTTTGGTTCATGATTTTCCAGGAACCAACTTTGATATAAGCCTCTGAAACATGGTTAATATTGTCAGCGCTTATAACCACTTCACTCCAACCATGAATTGTAAACTTCTTTTCTTGAGCGCTAATTTGTTGAGTTAAGAAAAATATAAATATATACGATATCAATCTAATTGGTACACCTCCACCATATAATTATTAGGGGCGATTAAGGTCATTGAGGTATGGCTACCGATAATTGGTTCATTATATCGTATCGGCCCTGAATGAATTTTAAAATTATGTTGTCTAGCTCTTTTGATTACCTGTTTGATATTTTTTGTTGCAAAGCTCCACATTGCCAAACCTCTATATGGAGGCCTAGGATAAACAGGAGAAGCGTAAGTTTCATGGTTGAGTGGATCTACAAAGAGCAAATGTCCTTCTGTAGATCCCTTTGAATACACTAAAGAAAACCTATATCGAGTTCCTGCGGGAACACCTAAAACTCCACTAGTTGTCCATTCGCGGTCTGAACGAATTTCCATATCTAATACCTTAGTGTAGAAATCCAGAACTGGCTGAGCCTCTTCTAATATCTGTGCAGAATACCCTGGCCCACCGTAGCCTGATGCAGGGTCAACAGGAGACAATTGAGATTTACCTCCCCCTCTATGTATACCCACAGCTTTAACAAAATCAGGACCTAAAAATATTGTCTCTTGAACAAGGTAAGAACCTCCATCTGGGTTTTGTATTTCGTATTGACTAGCTTCGCCTGATGTTGCTCCAAAACCAAGCTTTCTTAATTTTGCATCAATCTCAAGATGCTTTGTGTTGGGGAACCCTAGAGAGAAAGGTCCCACCTCAGATGCGTCCCAGCTTGAATGAATATGAGGAGTGGGTGTATCCAAAACCAGTAATCTTATTTTTATTGCTGTTGGTACCGAAGGCCTACTTAGAAGATATGTATCCCATCCAATATCGTTGGGTATACCCCACAATCTTCTCTGGACTCTTTTTGTCTTTGAATCAACCTTTAGTGGTCCATCAAGCTGAAGCTGCCAACCCTTTTCATAAAAAAGCTTAGTCTCTTCAAGGTTGGTAGTAATGATTGTAGCCACGTTCAATTTTGAAACTAAAGCGTTCTCTGAATTTGATTTAGGAGTTAAGTCGCCGCCCATATTCTTTTTTTTGGCTTGACTAAAACCAAGACTCAACAGCAATAGGATGTTAATTATTTTATGCATCAGTATCCACTCTTGGGGCCCGTGTATTAAACATCGTCATTTCATGTTTTTCATAGGCAAGCGATCGCGTTTTGCTAAGTTCGATATAGCGTGGATCATTCATGAATCTGTCAGCTTCTGAGACATTGTTATAACTTACAATAGTGTTTACATCCCATGATTCAGTAGTATAGGGCTTTTCTATACCTGAACCTGAGGCTAAAACACTAACATCATAATCTTCAAAGATTTTTTTAGCTCCGCTTAAATACTCTTTCAGCGGCTCATCGCTTCCTTTGCTTAGCTGGGACTGACTGATCATTACACACTCTTTTTTTTCATTTAAGGGCGAATTAGCTTGAAAAGCTGATATCTTTATGGTTTTATAAGCCTTGTCACGGTAGGCCTCTTTGATGTAGAGGTAATCGGGATCCAGAAAGAATCCATCAAGATCATCTTCATTTGGAAACGATAAAACGATATTCACAGGCCAAGCAGCGTTTAAATAATCTTTTGTAAGAAAATCATTTCCAATGGCAGGTATTCCAACATGATATTTTTTAAGAAGAGGAACTGAGCCTTCCATATATTTTCCATATACTTCCTCTGAATCCTTATAATGCTCACCTTTAATTACAACAACAACTGGAGAGTTAGGCATATTGATACCCTTTCTTTTCGTTAACGAAGAAAGAAAGGACAAACGATAACCCTACTAAAGCTGCTATAATATTGAATGATGTCGCGTAAGATCCAGTTGAATCATAAAGAACACCAGTCAGCCAAATACCCATTCCTCCACCAAATGCATCAAGAATAGTTACCGTGCCTAAGATTTTTCCTAAGGCTTTATTGCCAAAAATGTTTGCTGATAAAAGCTGTAATAAAGTGTAGAGCCCACCCCAGCCAAAACCAACCATGATTACAGCGGGCCAGAACAAAATTTGTTTTGCCCAAACAATGCAAAGCGTTCCAATAAACATTAGGCCTAAATTAAACGTAAAGACTGTTTTTTTATCAACTCTATCAGCAAGAAAACCAAATGCTGATTTACCTATAATGCCCAACATAAACAACACACCCACTCCTCCAGCTGCCATCTCTTTTGTAAATCCTTGAACGATCATGTACAAAACTAAATGCGCAGAAAAAGCTAAAATTGAATAAAATGTGCTCATGGCTATAAGAGTTATGACCCAAAAATTAGTTGTCCTGATCGCTTCAAAATATTCCATCCCAGGTATATCTTTTTTACTTTGCTCTGTAGATGAATTGTCATCTGTTGAATCTGTTGGTTTTTCCTGTATCAAAAAAAATATGATTGGAATCATTAACAGAGGAACTAATGCAACTATCTGGAAAGAATCTCTCCATCCATACATTGAAAGCAAATAAGTATTTATTTGAGGAAAAAGAGCGTTGCCCATGCTTGTTCCCACAAGAGCAAGGCCTAATGCAGCGCCTCTATTTTCTAGAAACCATCGAGAAACAAGCATTACATTAATAACCAATCCACCTGATGCTAACGTAATTGCAAAAAGAAAATGGATCAGATAGACCATTGTGAGTGATTCGATTGTTGAGTATAAAAAATATCCAGCAGACAATGTTACAATACTGATCATCATTGGTATTCTTACGCCAATTTTATCTGCAATGCCTCCAACAAAAGGGGCCAGCAATCCTGTACCCATAAGCGTTATAAAATCACGAAACTTTAAACCACCAACTTTCCAACTCATTTCATCAAGAATAGGCTTATCAAAGACCGTCAATCCAGATAAAGTCAGTCCATTTGTAACCCATAACATCAAAAAGGAACAAAAAACAATTATCCATCCGTACTGTTGAGATTTTTTACTAATCATTAAAACGTTCTCTTTTCTTTTATAATTGTTCTCATATAAAGTTTGTCATCCTTGAACCAATGCCATGTGCGCCCACGATCATTTCCATCTTCACTGAGCTGAATCATTTCATAAAGATAAACGCCAGGCTCTCCATTTCTAGTCCACGTAAGTACAACGGTTTTTTTATCCACTTCCCATGCTCGTCCATTAATTAGCTCGTTATCCCACCATATATGCTTATCTCTATAAACCGCAGGGAAAATTCTTTCTTCCTTTTTACCATCTTCCCATTCGTATCTATTTATCTGTACGTAGTCATACTCTCCCTCTTCAGGAAAAGTACACGATAAGTGAGATTTATGTTTATCTATAATGTTGCCATCAGGATCAATGTAAGTATATACACCTTTCCATTCACCCTCATGGCGAGCCAGCAAAGGCATTCCTTCTTTTATTTCACTCATGTTCATTTGCTCCTAAAATTTTAATTAAACCACCAAGGGTCAGAGTCCTCATTGTGATTAAAGTAGAGTGCTTTTTTTCTTAAAAACCTTAACATAGATGATCTCCCCATTCGTGTTTCACCAATACCTGACTTTTTAAATGATTGCTTTTCACCATCTCTAAGCATTGCTGTTAAACCTGCGTCGTTAATACTTATAGCTCCAGCTTGCATTTGCTTGGCTACATTTTCAGCAATATCAACACTTCCAAAGACAGATCCGCTGAGTCCATATTTAGTGTCATTCATCAAATGCAGGGCATCTTCAATACTATCAAACCCCATCACCGGTATAACGGGACCAAAAGTTTCTTCTTTCATAACTAGCATATCATGAGTCACGTGCGATAAAACAGTTGGAGCAACCCAATCACCCCCTCCATGATTTTCAAGACTTCCGCCACAATGCAGTGTCGCGCCTTTTTGGACAGCATCGTTTATATGATTAATTATTATCTCTGATTGATTTGGTGATATAATAGGGCCGATATCACCTTTTTCAATGTCAGGATAACAAAAGCTTACTTTCTTAGCTTTATCTACAATCTGATTTAAAAGTTCATCATGAATTTCTCTCTGAGCATACACACGCTCAATAGACAAACAAGACTGACCGGAGTTTACAACAGAAGCCCATACTAACGCTGAGCTTGCTCTTTCAATATTTGCTGAATTAAATACTACAGCAGCATCTTTTCCTCCAAGCTCAAGACTTACAGGTATAAAATGCTTTGCAGCTAAACTTGCAACCTTTTCACCGGTTGCAACGCTTCCTGTAAAGCAAAGCATATCAACATTTTCAATTAGTTCAGCACCCGCAATACCATCACCTTTTATGTAATTAACAACATGCTCTAGTTCAGAAATATTTTTCAATGAATCAATTAAAGGGTCAACAAAACGTGGAGCAAACTCACTGGGTTTTATTATAACGCACGATCCAGCAACAAGCGCAGGTATAGCATCTATATGCGCTAATAATAAAGGGAAATTCCATGGGCTTATAACCCCAACTAAACCAAATGGTAGAAAGTCCTGCTTGTAACTTATGAATGGTATCGAAGATGTTTTTTCAGTTTGATCATTAAATAAATTTTTACCTTCCTCGCACCAACGATCAATTGATTGCACCATAACGTCAAATTCAAGCTTGGATTCAATTAATCTTCCAGTATCCTGAACTAAAGCTGCTACAATATCGTCTTTTTTTAAGACCAGCTCTGATTTCCATTTTAACAAAATTTTAATTCTATCATCAATGGTAGTTTTTGACCAAAAATTTGTATGCCTGTCTTTAGAATCTTCACAAAGTTTCTTTAAGGATGGCGCATTTATAGATTGAAATGAATAATCACTTTTGCCATTTCTAGGATTTCTTACTTCTATCTTTTGATGGGCTTCCAAATTATATCATGCCTCTTTTTGTAAGCCTTTTTATTGACTTCAACATGGTTTCTTTAAAATGTTTTCTGGTTGGCTCTTCTTTTTCAAGGGTATTAACTGGATAAACACTATTGTCTATATAGGATTTTGAATACAGCTCTAACCTTTGACGGGCAAACATATTATCCATGCTAACGCTTGAACGATGCTTTTTTAGAGAATCGAGCTCAATGCGTGAATAGGCTGTCATGCTTTCTCCTTGCTCAGCTTCGTTTATTATTTGACCTTTATAATTTACAATCATACTTCCACCGTCAGTTGAATTCTCAGGAATTGAAATACCTGATATTCCTGCGCTGTTAGCTGATACAACAAAAGCATTATTTTCGAAGGCCCTTGCTAGCTTAGCTGTCCTTTTTGGACTGTGATTTCGTGAATGCACCTCTGAACTTGAATGAAGAAAAATCTCTGCTCCTTTAAAAGCTAAACAACGCGCAATTTCAGGAAATAGTATTTCCTCTGATGCTATGCATGCCAAAACTCCAATTTCTGTTTCAACTACAGGAAACAATGCATCGTAACCATACTTTTCAACATATTGATCAAATACATCGTGAGGCGTTGGAGTGAACATAGAATTCAATCTTACATAATCAAGAACGGTTTTGCCTTTTGGGCTCCAAATCATTGATGACTGAAAATAAAATTTTGGAAAAGAAGGATCTTTGACATACAAATTTCCAGACAGGAAAATGTCATTTTCTTTTGCAACTTCCTGGAGGGCTTTAACAACATTTCCATTTTTATTTACAGCAAAATTTTCTTTCCAGTCATTGATAGATTCACCCATAGGGAAAGAAGTCAAAAAATACTCAGGCAATACAACCAATTTTAATTCATGGCCAATCCATGCCTTGCTCGCTTTTATTTGACGATTAATAGTTTTAATTTTTTCTAACATCTTTGACTTAGCGTCTTTTTTGTTCAATCCATTCAATGCATCACACGTGATTTGAAGTGGCAGTGCAAAATAATTGTTCATATTACTAACCTTGGCTTTAATTTTTTCTTTTTCTTTGTTGCTGCTCGCAGGGCTTCCAGCTAAAAGTGAGGCTCCAGCTGCTGACATAAAAAACTCTCTTCTAGTTATAGCCATCCTGACCTACTCAGACTCCAGCCAGTCACCTGTACCATAAGGGTCTTCAGCGGGTTGAGAAAAATGCTCGTGTTCAATTCTCCATTTAGAATCCTCGCATTTTCTTAATACAAATGTTCCACGAAACTTGACAGTCTTAAGTGTTTTGTTTATTAATACATCCATTTCAATAATTTGACCAATCCAAGCCATACCGTTATCTTCACGACCAAATGGACCTTCAATCGTTCTTATATCTTTAACATTTATTGGGGAGTCGCCGTAGGCTCTCCATCCCTTTGCTATTTTTTCAAATCCTAAGGTTGACCATCTTGGGCCCTCAACAAAGACATATGTATCTTCGCTATCAAAATAATGATTTACTACTTGCTCAATCCTTGAATCAATGACAGACTGAAACTGATCTTTTGAAAAGCTATGAATTAAATTGTTTTTCATTTTGACGTGTAACCATGCAGTTTATCATTCTCAATTAAATCTTGTGACCTTTCTTCAACGGATCCATACCCTCCTCCACCTGGTACCTCAAGTGTTACCCGATCACCTTTTTTTAGTTTAGTAATTCCTTTTGGAAGAATATCGCGATTGGGCTCAATCTGCAGAAGGCCAACTCTCGCGTTCTCACCGCCTAAAATACCGTGAGCTTCATGATTTATCTTTTCAGTTAAGAGTGACATATTTAATCCTTTTTCTGAAATTACTTCAAAAACAACCCGTTGACCAAGCCCCCCTCTATATTTGCCCTTCCCAGCTGAATCTGGTATTAATGACTTTTCAATAAATCTAATTGGAATGCCTGTTTCTAATACCTCTATGGGAACATTTGAGACATTTGTAGGAAAACTTAACACGCTTTCACCATCCATGTTTGGGCGTGCACCGTAACCACCGTTCAAAAAGAAATATTCAACATATTCTTCATACGGATTATTTTCATCTTCACCGCTTAAGACAACACACCAGCAGGGCGAGCCACAATCCGCCTGAACTTTTTCAGGTACAGCCTTTGCCAGTGCGCCAAATACAGGAGCATGGAGCATATTTCCAGTAATATTTCTAGCGCCAACAGGTACTGAACCTTTCGCATTTAAAAGCGAGCCTTCAGGTGCTGTGACGTGGATGGGTAAAAAAGCACCGTCATTATTTGGTACATCAGGTGAAAAAATTGCTTTAATTGGATAAGCCGTATAGGCGTACGTATAATTCAAGACAGCATTAATTCCTAAGGAGTGCGGGCCTGAAGTGCCTTCATAATCTACAGTTATTTCATCTTTGTCTATCGTTACTGTGCAATCAATCTTTATGGGTTCATCTAAACCGTCACCATCTGCTTCATACGCGTAATTGTATTTTCCGTCTGGCGCTTTTGATATCGCTTTTCTCATTGCATTTTCTGTTGAACTAATAATTTTTTCTGATAATAGCTCAAGATTATTTAGATTTAACTCTTCAAGTAAATTGAGTACTCCGGTTCTGCCTTGATCATTTGCAGCTATCTGTGCGTTAATATCTCCAATTGTTTGCATTGGCGCCCTAACATTCCTTTTAAGGAAATTGAACAATGTTTCATTAGGCTTACCTTTATCATATAAAAGAGTAGGTGGAATCAACAAGCCCTCCTCATAGCTATCTCGAGCTCCTGCTCCCCAGAGGACTCCACCAATATCAGGCACATGCGATATCGTTCCAATAAATCCAATACAACTGTCTTGTTTAAAAATAGGAGAAACAATTCCTACGTCAGGTTTATGCCCAGCAACAAGCTCGGGATCGTTAGTAATTACAATATCTCCAGGCTTCCATCTTTCATATGGAAAATCCCCATCTAATAAATATTTTGTCATCATAGGAATCACGCCTAAAAAAGATGGAACACTGACAGTTGACTGGGCAATTCCTTGGCCTTTTTCATCCATTAAAACAACAGCAAAATCATTTGATTCGCGAGTTACCGTTGAGAAAGACGAACGCTGCAGTGCTGCTCCAGCCTCATCTACTATTGCAAGTAGCCTTGACCAAGCTATGCTTAATTCAATATTATCCATTTTTCAAGTCCGCTATAATATTGTAAAAATTATCTACTCGAAAACTTGCGCTGGGCCCAATAATAAAGGTTGATTCATTTTCTTCAATAATTGCAGGACCGTTAGCTTTGAACAACTTTTGCAAGCTATACCTATCATAAACTGGGCAGTTTATCTTTTTTTGTGATTCTTCAAACCAAACATCTCTATACCCCTTGATAATATTTTTATCAGAGCTCGATAGGTTAAGCTTAGTTTGAATGTCAACAGTTGGTCCGCTTATTGCTACTCGCCACGTAACTAGCTCAAGTTGCATGTCTTTTAATATTCTTCCATACTGCTGCTCATAAACCTTTTCAAAGTTTTTTGAAATTTCAGATATTGATCCACTGTCCAAATTGCCATTTGGAATTTTTACATTAATTTCGTGGCCTTGACCAAGATATCTCATGTCTGCATATCTTTCTACAGTGATAAATTCTGCATCTAACCCAGTATCCGTTAAGAATTTTTTTCCCATATCTTCTAATTCTTGCAAAACAGAATTCGCTTCATCCCAATTCATTTTCTTTAATGCCGAAACCATGCTTCGAATTTGCTCTGTGGCAATCGGAGACATTAAAAAACCCAAAGCTGAAGCCACACCAGCGCCTATTGGTATTATTATTTGTGGTATGTTCAATGCTTTAGCAACTTGATAAGCATGAACTGGACCAGCTCCCCCAAATGCAATCATTGAAAAACTGCGTGGGTCATAGCCTTTTTCTAAAATATGAACTCTAGCAGCATTAGCCATATTTTCACTTACGACACGATGAATGCCTGCAGCTGCTTTTTCAACAGTAACGTTTAATTTTTGTGCGATTTCTTTATCAATGATTTCTTCGGCTTTCTGTTTATTTAAATTCATAGTTCCACCAAGAAAGAAATTCTCATCCAAATATCCGAGGGTTAAATCTGCGTCAGTAACCGTTGGCTGAACGCCTCCTTTATCGTAGCAGACTGGACCAGGCTCTGATCCTGCGCTTTTTGGCCCAACCTTTAAAAGTCCCAATTCATCCACATAGGCTATTGAGCCTCCCCCAGCACCAATTTCGATCATTTCAATTACAGGAATTCTAACTGGAAGCCCGCTTCCTTTTCTAAATCTTTTTACTCGACCAGCTTCGAATTGATTTGTTACTTCTGGCTTGAATTGGTTAATCAAAGATGCCTTTGCAGTTGTGCCGCCCATATCAAACGTGAGAATTGAATCTTGGCCAATCTGCTTGCCTATGTGCACACCAGCCATTGACCCACCAGCGGGGCCCGACTCCAACATCTCAACAGGTGATTTTTTAGCACCGTCAATCGTGGTAAGCCTACCGCTTGACAGCATGATTTGAATTGATGAATCAATATCAAGCTGTGAAATTTTCTTTTCCAGGCTGGTAAGATATTTTTCTGTTATAGGAAGGACGTAGGCATTCATTGCAGCCGTAGAAGCTCGTTCAAATTCTCTTATCTCAGGTAAGATATCACTTGAAATACAGACTGGTAGGTTGGGAAAATTTTTATTTATTATTTTCTTTATTTTGTTTTCATTATCTGGGTTTAGATAACTAAACAAGAGGCATACTGCAATGGCTTCAACATCATGCTTTAATAGCTCTTCAACGATTGTAACGGCGTTTGATTCATCAACCGCTTGAATTAATTCACCTTTGTTGCTCACCCTCTCTTCGATCCCTTTTCGTAGAAACCTCGGTACAAGAGGTGTGGGCATTCTAAGGTTTAAATCATAAATGTCGTAGCGCATCTCTCTTCCAATTTCAAGAACATCTTCAAAACCTACAGTGGTGATCAAACCGGTTTTAACACCTCTTCTTTCAATGACAGCATTTGTGACTAATGTAGTTCCGTGTAATATTCTTGAAATTTCTTTCGGTTTTAAATTGTTTTTCTTGATGATTTCAGATATTCCATCAACAATTCCATCCGTAGGGTCACTATAGTTTGTAAGCACCTTACTAAAACTAATTTGTCCAGTCTTTTCATCAAGATGAACAACATCAGTAAATGTGCCACCAATATCAGTACCAATCAGAGAAGCCATTGATAATTAATGCATTTCTTCACCACCAGAGACATTTAGCGCTTCTCCGGTAATGTATTCCGATTGATTGGAAGCCAAGAAAAGACATGCCTTTGCAATGTCTTCTACCATGCCAACTCTTCCTAAGGGCACTCTATCTCTAATCGCTTGAAGATAGTCATCGTAATTTTGACCGAGTTTTTCACTGAAAAATTGGTTCTGCCAATGCCCAAGCCCTGTGGTAATATGGTTTGGACATACCGAATTAACTCTAATCTTATGCTGGCCAAGCTCAACAGCATTTGAGCGAGTCAAACCAACGACACCATGCTTCGATGCAGTATAGGCTGCAGCAAAAGGGAAACCTGATTTTGCAGCTTGAGAGGCAATGTTAATAATTGAACCTCCCGCCCCTTTATCAATCATTTTAATGGCAGCATGCTTTGTGGCAAGAAATACACCTTTCAAATTGACATCAATAACAGCATCCCAACTTTCAGATTTGAATTCAACAAGTGGCTCCATGATATAGCCTACACCTGCATTGTTAACCAGGACATCTATTCCGCCAAATCTATCAACAGTTGTTTCAATTAACGATTGCACCTCCTGCTCTATTCTGACATCGCATGGAACGGCAAAGGCATCTACACCAAGATTTTTTGCCTCTGAAACAATCGATTCCATTTCATCACTCAGGCCAACATGATCGGAATTGAATTGATCGCCCTTTTGAGTTCCAATATCACTCACAACAACATTGCAGCCCGCCTTTGCAAAGGCTATCAAAACAGCCTTGCCAATTCCCTTTTCTCTTCCAGAGCCAGTAACAACTACAGTTTTTCCCTTTAAATCTTGAAACATGATGGCTATGCAGTTTGGTCGGTTAAAATAAACTTAAGATTATCAACCATAGATTGAAATTTTGTAGCAACCTCTTGAGCAGAATCGGCTTGAACTTCATTTCCAAATTCATCCATATCGTTTATTTCAATAACTTCAAAGTATTGACATGGAGGGGCATCCTCTGAGAATAAAAGGGATTCTGATTTATACACTCTGAATTCATCAACGCTATTCATCCTTTTGACACCTGGAACATCGATTGTTTTTGCAAACTGTTCATATTCTTCAACGGATTGACCAGGCTTTAAGTCAAACATAACTATTAAAGTTTTCATATCTTCTCTCCTTATTTTATTTTTGCTTGCTCTAAAAATTCTTTTGCGGACTTAGCCAATAAACCACTCAAGCTTCCAATGACAAAGAGGGTTCCCTCATTAACTAATTTATGAGCAACCTCCCCATTGGGAGCCACGGTACCTACAACAAGACCAGCCTTCTTAATAATTTTTTTTGCCTCAGCGATAACACTCGCAACATCCTCGTGACCACCAGGTCCATCTATATGCCCCATACTCATTGCTAAATCTCTGGGCCCAATTATAAAACCATCTATGCCTTCAACTTGAACCATTTGCTCCAATTCATCAAGTGCTTTTATATCTTCGAACATTGGAAGGACTAATGTTGATTCATTCATTCTAACGACATATTCTTTTTGATTTTCAGAGCCCATCATATAGCTTGCAGATCGCACAGGGCCTAGGCCCCTATCGCCAAGTGGGGGGTATTTTATTGCTGAAACGAGTTTTTCTACATCTTGAACACATGATATTCCTGGCATCATAACACCCATTATACCTGCATCTAAATATTGTAGGATGAGTTTTGGGTCATTGCTTCTTATTCTTGCTAAAGGTGAAATATTTCTAATCTCACAAGCTCGACAAAAATTTTCAACCTCATTTACTGTTATGGGTCCATGTTCTCCATCAATCATAAAGTAGTCAAATCCCAGCAAACCAACGGTTTCAGCTAATATAGGATCAGAATTGGGAGCTATTAAACCGAAGACTCCTTCGCCATTTGTTAATTTTTGCTTTAATCGATTATCCATTATCTAAGCTCATCTATTCTGTCTTCTTTAATGACCTTTTGAATGTAATTCACCATACCACCTTCTTCAGCTACAGATAAAACAAAATCAGGAATTGGGGATGCTTCAATAGATTTTCCTGATGAATGATTGATAATTTCACCGCTCTCCAAATTTACTTCAAGTTCATCACCAGTTTTACATATTGACTTTATTTCATTGCAGGTAACAAAAGGAAAACCATAATTAATTGCGTTTCTAAACTGCAATCTTGAGAATGAATCTGCAATGACAGCCTTAATTCCAGCACCCATCAAACCTGTAATGACATGTTCAATACTTTTACCGCCCCCAGCAAAGTTATGACCCGCTACAATAAAGGTATATCCCTCATCCTTAAATCCATTTTCTTTATTGAACGCTTCATCGACACCAGCCATTACCCACTTGCTATTTTCATCTGGATCTAGGGCTGAAGTCCAGTATTTCTGTACAATTATATCATAGGCCATCACGTAATCATCGGCTACCCAGCATCGTCCTTTTATCATTTTAGCTCCTTGCTATTTTATTTAATTTTAAATATTCTTCAATTTCTTTTGAAACCCTCTCACCGGACTCCAGGGCTGCTTCAATACCGCGATTAGATCGAGCTGTATGCTCTCCAGCAAAAAAAATAGGGCCGATTGGATTATTCATTGCTGGAAAAAATCTTTTAACCTGCCCTGCTTGAAATTCAGCATACGCTCCTTTTGAAAAGGGTTGATTTGCCCATGAATGGACATGTATTACTTCAATGTTATCTTTTGATGCAGGTCTCATTTTAGCCATTTCTTTTAAGCAGAGATTTTTGATTTCTTGATCTTGTAATTTGTCAATTTTATCTACTTGATTTCCATTGATCCAAGCAACGATGTGTTCGCAATCTTTGCCAATGCTAAAATTCATTATTCTCTCTAGCGGTCCATCAGTCCACATGCTGACCGGTAAGCCATCTTTTTCCCAAAAGGGAGTTTTTGGTAACATATGAATTTGTGTTATTTTTGTATAGCCAAGATTTTGGATAGCATCTTGATGAGTCGTTGAAAGGGGCGCGTTGATCTCAAGATCTCTTAACACTGAGAATGGTAGTGTGCATACAAGAGCCTTGCCTTTAAAGGATTTTCCATCTTTAGTTTTAATGCTAATAGAATTTTGACCGGCACTTATTTTTACTATTTCAGTATTTAATGAAATCCTATTGGAGAGTTTTTTTGCCATTGCTTCAGGTAAACTACTACTTCCAGCAGCCAAATTATAAACCTTGCTTGATCCGTTGAATTTTCGAAAGGCTACTCCATGAAGAGCGTTTACCGCTGACGTAGAAAAGATATCATTGTAATTACAGTTTAGGTTTATCAGTTTTAATGCTTCAACAGAAGCGCCAGATTCTTGAAGTAATTCAGCTAATGTACGATCTTCAGAAGAGAAGTCCTGAGAGAACCAGTCTGTTAATTCTTTGTATTTCATCTTCCCATTTAAAAAATAACTCTCGAGCCTTGATGGTAAGATTGATCTTTCTTTTTGAGATAGATTGTTCTGCTTTGATTTGCTCCAACTATCATTATTAATCAATTCACCTCCAATGTGATAAATACTGGGTCTTCTAAAAGTATGCGTAACATCGACTAGGTCAAGCTCAAACTCTTTAACATATGCCAACGTTCTTTCGTATTTATTACCGATTCCTCGCCCTCCAACATCTGGCCTGTTTGGCAAATCGTATCTAGTATTAATTCTTCCACCAAAACGATCTTGTGCTTCAAAAATATGATAATCGATTCCCATCCTCTCAAGCTGGAGCGCTGTATTGAGTCCGGATAAACCCGCTCCGAGTATAATAACCTCAGAATCATACTTTTGAATTGGTGTGCAGGAAAATTTTACCAATCCTAAACCGGCAATTCCAATCGCCGAATGTTTTAGAAAAGTCCTTCGGGTAAATTGCGTTTTTTTAGCCATTATTTTTGTATGTCATAAAAAACATAAATAGTAATCCACTAGCTTGTGTATTCTGATTTGAGATCTCGAGGATCAGAGATTTTTCCCGTTAAGGCTGATGCAGCGCAAACTGCAGGAGAAGAGAGATAAATTTGTGCATTTCGACTCCCCATTCTTCCTTTCATATTCCTATTTCCAGCGCTAAGAATAACATCGTTGTCTCCCGCAACCCCTCTATGGGCTCCAAAACACGGCGCACAACCTGAAGTTCCGATTGCAACGCCTGCCTTAACCAAGGTAGCGATGTATCCTTTTTCCGTTGCTTGCAAAAACTGTTCCTGACTCGCAGGCACCATCAACATGTTAATATCATCATGAACCTTTTTATCTTTAAGTATAGACGCTGCAACTGCAAAGTCTTCCACCCTACCATTGGTGCATGTTCCAATGAACACTTGGGTAAGTTTTTTTCCAATTACATCATCGACCGGAACAACGTCATCCAACTTATCTGGCCTAGCCACTTGAGGGGCAATATCTGAAATATCAACTTCATATTCCGCATCATAAACGGCGTCAGAATCACTATCTAAAAAATCCCAATCCCCTTTTGCTATTGATCTAAGATAATCTTCAGTTTTCTTATCTGGGGCGATTATTCCATTTTTAGCACCAAGATCAACGGTCATGTTGCAGAGTGTAATCCTTCCAGCCATTGATAAGCTATCGATTGCAGGACCGGAGTATTCGAGAGCTTTATAAATAAGATCTCCATTCCAATGCATCATATTCATAATATGCATAGCGAGATCTTTTCCCATTACCCAGGGTTGCCATTCTCCAGTGATGTGAAATTTTACAGTTTCAGGAACCCTAAACCACAGTTTTCCTGTAGCCATAGCGACCGCTGCATCGGTAACGCTCACCGCATTCCCAACCGCTCCAAGTGCTCCATAAGTATTAGCATGGGAATCTGTTCCTACGCTTATCGTTCCAGGTAATACATGCCCATCCTCAACCATGATCTGGTGCGCAATACCTTGCTTGCCAAAGTCATAAAAATACGTCACATTATGTTTTTTGACCTCAGCTCTCCATTCGTTCAATAAATTTGCAAAAGCCTCTGTTGGTGGAGGAACCAAATGATCGGAAACACATATTACTTTATCTCGATTAAATAATTCTTTTGCTCCCAACTTATCAAAGAGATTAAACGTAGATTTTCCTAAATAATCCATGGTCATGATAGAATTGATATCTGCCCAGACTAATTCTCCCGGCGATGTGGAATCTCTACCACTATTTCGTGCCATTATTTTTTCTGTTATTGTTTGCCCTGCCATTGAAAAAACCCTTACTTTTTAAATATTATGTTCAGAATATGCATTTATTTTCATCGTAAATTTAAAGTAAATAATTAAATTGGTCTGATGGTATGACCAATTTAATATTCAAGCTGTATATCATCAATTAAAATAAAACTAAAGTTTCCTATGACCACAAACATTAAATACAATAAAATTGATGCTTCTCCAAAAATCTATGAAAATATTGTCAACAGTATTAGAGGATTGATTGAAACTGGTGAATTAAAAAAAGGCGAGAGGTTGCCATCAGAGAGGAAACTATCTGATCAATTTGGTGTTTCCCGTACCGCGGTACGGGAGGCGATCAAGTCCTTAAATGAAATTGGTGTCCTCGATGTTCAAGTCGGGCGAGGAACGTTTGTTTCAAAAGATGCGAGCACCAAGCTTATAGATAAGATGGGACTACTGATGATGATGGAAAGCGTAAATACTTCAGACCTTCATGAAGTTAGACAGGTTTTAGAGATACCAATCATCCGCTTGGCAGCGCTTAATAGAAAACAGAAGAATATTGAGAATCTTGAAAAATTACTTGAGGAAATGAAGAAAAACATTGATAAACCTGAAGTATTTATTAAAGCAGATACAAATTTTCATTTAGAGCTAGCCCGAGCAACACAAAATACGGTTTTCTATATATTGATAAACACAATTGTCACCATTTTGCAAAATGCGAGAGAATTCATCCTGCAATTTGATAAAGAGGAATACAAGAAAGCTATTTTCTATCATGGTGAAATTCTACGCTACGTCACCAATGAAGACAGCGATGGCGCTGAACTATCTATGAAGGCTCATCTTAAACACGTGGGTGACACTTTAGAGATGACATCAAAAAAATGAGTTTGCCATTTTCTAACATCAAGGTTGTTGAATTATCCCACGCCGTGATGGGCCCATCTGCAGGTTTGTTCCTTGCAGATATGGGGGCACAAGTGACTAGGGTTGAGCCTCTCTCTGGTGATCCCACGCGATTTCTGAAAGGTTTTGGGGTGGGCTACTATCCATTTTACAATAGAAATAAGAAAATAATTTCCACCGATCTGAAAAAAGAGGAAGGTAAAAAGATTGTTATAGACCTTATCAAAAAATCAGATGTCGTTATTGAAAATTTTGGACCTGGGACTATTGATAAATTAGGCCTGGGTTATGAGGATCTGAAAGAAGACAATCCAGAACTTATATTTTGTTCATTGAAAGGATTCTTGCCTGGCCCCTATGAAAAAAGGCACGCAATGGATGAAATCGTTCAAATGATGGGAGGGCTAGCCTATATGACTGGACCAAGCGGGCAACCACTAAGAGCAGGAGCTTCTGTCATAGATATTTCAGGAGGAATGTTTGCTGCCATGGGAATCATAACCGCTCTTTACGAAAGAGAAAGCTCTGGAAAAGGTAAATTTGTTCAATCATCTCTTTATGAAACTTGTGCGTTTATCATGGGTCAGCATATGGCATACGCCTCACAAAATAACAATTCAGTTCCACCCATGCCTGAGCGTGTTAGTGCTTGGTCTATCTATAGAATTTTTAACACAAAAGATGACGATAAAGTATTTATTGGTGTTATAAGTGAAAAACATTGGGCAAGTTTTTGCGATTCTTTTGATAGAGCTGACTGGGAAAAAAACGAAAACTACAGCACAAATAATAAACGCATTGAGCATCGCGATACCCTACTTAAAGATATAGAAGATCACATATTAACACTAACAAAAGAAGAGGTTATCGCAATTTGTGAAAAAGCACGTATTCCTTTTGCTCCAATTAACAGGCCTGAGGATTTATTTGAAGATCCTCATTTAAACCAAGGATCCTACGGACTGGTTGAAACTGAGTTTCCTAATGGAGTAAAAACAAAAATGCCTAGAACCCCTATTCTTTATGGAAATGAAAAATTTGATTTAAGGCTAAATCCCGCAAAAACAATTGGGCAACATACTCGTGAAATTTTGCATGAGCTAGGGTACAATGAAGATCAGATCGCCCAACTTAAAAAAACTGGGATTGTAAATTACGAGTAATTGACATACATAAAATTTTGGAGTAATGCATAATGGAAACTAGTCAAAAAACAGCCCGTGAACTTTATAATGAACTTAAAGCATCACCATCAAGAAAACGTTTTGGTTTTGGGGAAAAGGGAATCTTGGTAAATGTTGACCTTCAAAAAGCTTATACGCGTACTGATTTATTTAAAACAGCCTATGAGACTAATCCAGATCAAATAAAATATGTTAATGAACTTGCAAGTAAGTTTCGAATTAAAAAATGGCCTGTGGTATGGACACATGTTGCTTACATGGGTTCAGGTGAAGACTGTGGAGTGTGGGGAACTAGAACGGACACTGAAGATTCATTGCAAAATATAAAGTTTAATTCTGAAAGAAGCGAGCTTGATGATAGACTTAAAGTTGATTCAGAAAAAGATATTGTTTATTGCAAGAAAATGCCTTCTGCTTTTTTTGAAACCCAGCTACAATCACTTTGTGTATGGCATAAAATCGATACTGTGGTGATTACTGGTGGGTCGACATCAGGGTGTATAAGGGCAACTGCTGTTGATTCGTTATCTCATGGTTATCGAACGATTATTCCAGAAGAGTGCGTTGCAGATAAACACGAAAGCTATCACTTTGCAAACCTAACAGATTTGTCAATTAAATATGCTGATGTTTTGGATGTTGAAGAAGTTATGAGTTGGTTAAGTGAATAGAAATTTTAATTTAATAATTATTTCTGGAATTTGAATGCCTAAGGAAGATCTAAAGCTCTTTGATTATTGGCCGTACGATAATCGACCTAAGATCGAATGGCCTAATGGTGCAAAACTTGCTTTTTGGGTAGCCCCAAATATTGAATTCTATGAAATAGACCCACCTTTAAATCCCCATAGAAAACCATGGCCAAAACCAAACCCGTACATAGCTGGTTATAGCATTCGAGATTATGGTAATAGGGTTGGTCATATGCGTCAGATGGCTCTTCTAGATAAATACAACATACGTGGATCTATATCTCTTTCAGCTGCTATATGCGACCACCACCCTGAAATAATAGAAATGTGTCTTGAAAGAGAGTGGGAATTTTTCAGTCATGGAATTTATAATACTAGATATACTTATGGTTTATCAGAGGATCAAGAAAAACAAATGATACTTGACGCATTTTCAACAATTGAAAAACATACAGGACAAGCTCCAGCAGGTTATCTCGCTCCAGCATTATCACATTCACCAAATACGCTTGACCTGTTTGCTGAAGCTGGAGGTATTTATACATGTGATTTGTTTCATGATGACCAACCAACTCCCGTTCGAGTAAAGGGAAAAAACAAGTTTGTATCTATACCCTACTCTCTTGAGATGAATGACACCATTGCTTACATTGTGAACAAGATTGAGCCCAGACACTATGGTAAAATCATGAGAGAAAATTTTGATAGACTTTATAGCGAAGGCTCTGAAAGCGGTACTGTTATGTGCATACCCACTCATAATTATCAAATAAGTTGCCCTCATCGAATACGTGCTTTTGAAGAGACATTAGAATACATTACAGGCCACTCAGATGTTTGGATAACTACTGGTAAAGAAATAGCTGAATATTTTATAGAACACTACTACGACTCTACGGTTCTTGATATAAACAGTAAAAAGGAAATTAAAATTTGACGTTAGAAAATAAATTTCTCAACTATCCATATCGAAAATACGGAATGGATCACAATCGATATGAGTGGTCTATTTTGAACAAAAGACCGAAAGTCTCTTGGTCGAATGGAAAGAAGCTTGCGGTATGGATCAATGTTTCCATTCAGTTTTTTCCAATTAATCAAAAAGGGAAACCTTTCGTTCCTACTGGAGGGCTAACAATGCCCTATCCAGATTTACGACATTTTAGTCTTAGAGAGTATGGCAATCGTGTAGGTATTTATAGGCTTTTAAAAAGTTTTAATAAATACTCAGTCAAGCCAACTTTTGCGCTTAATACAATGATAGCAGAACGATATCCTTACCTACTAAACATCTTAAAGGAAAGAGGGGACGAAATCTTATGTCATGGCTTGCACATGGATGCCCTGCATTATGGTGGTCAAAATATAGAGGAAGAAAGAGAGCTTGTTAATAATTCAGTTAATAAACTTAGGGATTTAACTGGTCAAAATATTTCAGGTTGGCTTAGTCCAGATAGGAATGAGAGCGACAACACACCTGAACTTTTAGTAGATCATGATATAGAATATTTTTGCGACTGGGTTAATGATGATATGCCTTACGAATTCAATACGAGTTCTGGGAAAATAATTGCCATGCCTCTTTCACAGGAACTTGAAGATATATTTATTATGATGAATAACAAACACAGTGAAGACTCGTATGTCGAGCAAATTTGTGATGCTTGCGATTTTCTTCTTCAAGAGGCTGAGGAACAAGGAGGTAGAATATTATCTTTAAATATTCATCCCTGGATGCTAGGCCAACCTCATAGAATTGGAAAGCTTGAAGAGATATTACAACATATTACATCTCAAGCTGCGATCTGGAATGCCTCATCATCAGATATTTTGAAAGAGTTTAAAAATTCATTAAAGCTTTAAAGCCTTACATGTTTCAACAATTAAGCGATGCTCAGTCTTCAATAAGATGTTTTGGGTCAATAGATAAAATTGACTTTTGCTTTCCATGATTGAAACCGTAACAAATCTGGTCCTTTGGGTACATGTTCTTTTAATTGTAGTGTGGCTTGGTAGCGATTTCATAATTTTCAATCTTAGTTTCAGCCTGCTAAAAAAAGATCTTCCAATAGATGTTCGAATAGATAGAGCGAGGCTTGCGCATAAATATGATATGTGGGTTACTAAGTCTTTTTTACTTACCCCAATAATTGGATTAATGTTGGCTTATTTAAAATGGCGCTCTTTTGAGCCTTTGTTTATGCTTGAATGGATGTCGCTAAAGCTAACCTTATTTGGAATTATACTACTGTTGGCAGTAATGCTAATATCAGGAGCTTCTGGGACTGTGCAGATTCTGGAGGATATTAAATCAAAGAGCGATCAAAAAGAGCTGCTTGAAATTAAGCTTAGAAAAAGAGTTATAAATCTTGCTTATCCAGCGCTTGCCCTGCATTTTCTTATTGCATTGATAATCATTATCGCGCTCACAGGATCAAAAGATTCAAGCTTGGGGGTTTGGTAATGTTTTGGATAAAGCTATTTTGGGTTGAAGTTGCTCTTTTCCCAACTTTAATGATTTATTTGATTTTAGCATCGGGTTTGGAAACAATATTTCAGAAAACCGCAATGTTGGTATATGTCTCAGTCCTGGCTACAAGCATTGGCGGATACATTTATAAAAAAATTAAATAAGGAAAGATATGATTGGTCAACGCGTATTGCTCAAATCGATTCCAGAAAAAATACCGAGTGAGAATCATTTTCAAATTGAAAATTTTGATATAACCACTTTAAAAGAAGATGAAGTCTTGATCCAGAATCAATTTCTTTCATTGGATCCCTATATGAGATCACAGATTGCAGGGAGACATTTATCTGGAACTATAAAGCCTGGTGAAATGATGCGAGGTGAAACTGTTGGTAAGATAATAGATTCGAAATCAACCCAATTCAATACTGGTGACATGGTTATTGGCTTTGGAGGATGGTGTTCGCACTATATATCTTCTGATGACAGCCTAAAAAAAATTGATTCTCGAATCATAAAACCACAGTATGCATTGTCTGTGCAAGGAATGCCTGGGCTCACAGGATGGGCAGCAGTTAAAAAACTAGCAGATGCAAAAAAGGGTGATATTTTTCTTACCGCCGCTGCATCTGGCCCTGTAGGTTCAACAGCAGCACAAATTGCTAAAATGCATGGATGTACAACCATTGGTGTGGTTGGAAGCGAACAAAAAAAAGAGTGGGCTTTAAGCTTTGCTAAATATGATCATGTTATCAATCGAAAAAAGGAGGACACCTTTTTAAAAATAAAAGAGATTGTAAGTGATGGCGTAGATATTTATTTTGATCTCATTGCTGGACAATTTCTTTTAGATACCTGCGATCATATTGCAATGAACGCAAGAGTGATTTTGTGTGGAGCTATGTCTGAGTATAATATTAAGAAAAGGATGGGTGGACCCTCTCCAGCGCAGATCATTAAAGCAAGGGCCAAGGTAATGGGCCTAGTAGTATACGATTACTACAGCGTTCAAGATGAGTTTATCAATGACACTCAATCATGGATTAATAACGATCATTTAGCGGTCAAAGAAGATATTTATAATGGTTTAGAAAAAGCTCCATATGCTTTTGAAAGATTAATGAGCGGTAAAAATTTTGGGAAAACGTTAATTGAGTTTTGATATTAAATCGTGATCAACAACAAACTTATAATTAAAAATTTTGGCAATGATTTATCTGAAAATACCGAAATCGTTTCTGAAGAACTACCTGAGCTCAAATCAGATCAACTGTTAATCAAAAATGCGTACGCTGGAATTAATGCAATCTTTGATCGGGAGCTTTATCTAGGAAGAGTTCCTTATGTAAAGAATACAACTCCTTTTTCAATTGGAGTTGAATCTATTGGTGAGATTTACGATGCTCATCCTAATGTAAAATCTTTAAAAAAAGGGGATTTCGTTTCGGTCGTAAAAATAGGTTCAGCGTACCAAGAATTTCAGATAAGAGATGAATCTGAAGTCATTCAAATCCCAAAAATCGATCCTAAATATTTAGCACTAAACCCTACTGGAATTTCCGCTTATCTGGCCCTGGAAAGAACTGCAGAATTAAAAGAGGGTGAAACAATAGTTATTTCTGCAGCTGCAGGAGGCTTAGGCCATATTATGGCTCAGCTTGCAAAAAGAAAAAAATGTCATGTTGTAGGAGTATGCGGAACAGAGCAAAAGAAAGAAATGCTCTTATCTTTAAATGTTTGCGACAGAATTATCAATTATAAAAAGGAGTCAGTAGCTGAGGTCATAAATAATGAATATGAAAATAAGTTAGATGTTGCAATTGACTCTGTTGGTAAAGAAATCTATGATTGTTTTTTGGAGAATCTTGCTCCAAGAGGCAGACTGGTCGTTGTTGGAATAGCAAGTGAATTCAGCCAAAAGTCTTTTGAAGAGCTAGTGCAACCCAGATCGTATGAAAAAATTTATTGGAAAGGAGCCTCTATTCGCGCATTCATGAATCATCTCTTTGCTGATGAGCATCGATCTGTTTTTAAAGAAATCGTAAATTTTTACGAGCAAGACTCTCTTCAAATATCCATCGATCCAACACTATTTAACGGTATTGAAAGCGTTGTTGATGCTTCTAACTATCTTCTATCTGGTAATTCTTGCGGAAAAGTTGTCGTTAAGATTTAAGACTATTTTTTTACTGGATTTGAAACTTCTCCATTTAAAATCTTTTTATAGTAAGTCCAACTTGTTTCGTTTTTTCTTTTGTCAGTTATTGGAGGAGCCTCTTTATATAGGGGATAGTATTCATCAATAATATCTTTCATAAAATCAGGTAATTCATTGTAATTATTTAATTTTCTTCCAACTCCATGGAAATACATTGTACCAGATTTATCACCCATTTTCATCCATGGCAACCATTGAGCAACTCGGGTCCAACCAACTACAACATCCTTTGCCGACTTAGTTCTTTTTGCAACCATTTCATCGTAATTAGCAACAAAATTGAACATTTCAACTGCATGATATTTTCCACCAACAATTTCCTGATTTGGCCCTCCTAATGGGTTGGTATAAAACAAGGGGACTTGAATATTCATAAAATACTTATCTCCCTTTTTCATTCCATTTAAACTATATGGACCCCTCCTACCCTTTGGAAAAGTACCATAACTGTTTACTGGATCGTTTGCGACATGTATAACATCAACAGTTTCATTGGTAAATGGATTTTTCCATTCGCGTAACAACTCTTCATTTTTAGGGTCTAAATAAAAGAGCAATTCTCTGGATACATGGCGATAGCCCTTCCCTTTTTTTGGATCTTTGATCGTTTGCGATGCTCGTATGTTCATACCGTGAAATTTGAAGAGCAATCTATCTTTTTCCCCTGGTATTCTGCTGTAGGCATTTCCATACCACCAATAAACAGCTTCTTCACCCTCAACTTCAGAGGCCTGGATTCTTCTCATGATCCTAACGGCATCTTCTGGATTATTAGGGTCTAACTTTTGAGCACCTAATGTGCCTAATACAATAATTAGTAACAAAGTAAACTTTTTCATGCTAATCTATCTCTCCTATAATTGATTAATTCTTTTGCTCCGAGTATTTTTCTCCATACAGCCAATGCGGAACATCGACTCTAGTAATACCACTTTGAATCCAGCGTAAATTTATACCCACTCTTTCAGTGTTAGGATTTGTCCAAACATAATCGATTGCTTCATCGTTACCATCTTCAAACAATTTGAAAACAAGAACTGGTATTTTTGTTTGAACATGGGTTAGCTCAGATAATTCAAATTCAAATTTTGTTGATTGATTATTGTCATCTAATACACGAATTCTTTTACCTTGATCATGCCATAAAAGATCAGACTGCCACGTGTATTTGTCTGAACCTTCTTCTTTGTAAGCGATCCAGCCTTTATAAAAGGTACACTTTCTCAGCTTGTGATGTTCATTTCCTTTGTGCCCATAAATATAATTACCATCTTCATCAACTGCCTTATCCATTATCCAAATTTCATTTTCAGATAACTTTAAATCATCATCAATAATGATGGTTTTACCGCTTCTTTTTGACTCAACTCTACACGCTCCTGTTGGCATAGAACCTATAAATTCACTTCCAATTTTTCTCCAAAAAACATCACAACCCTCAAAAGTGTACATATCTTCTTCGGTAATATTGCTTAAAAGGTTTGTGTTGTGATGAGAGAAGTAGTAATCCTTGTCATTTTTAAATGCAAAGATTTTCAATCTTATCGCTCTTTCTTTTTCATCCCACGAAAGCTTATAGATTCGCTGTCTATAAACCTGACTTGGATCTCCATTCAAATATTGATAGACATAAAATATATTTTTGCCAAAGCTGGGCAGATCAACTCTTTTAAATACCGAGTGAATATGCTCGTGTGGAAATTCAGCTTGAGTTTGCTTTTCCCACCACACTTGATGGTTGTTATCAAACTCTCCTTCAAACCATTGCATGAATAACTGCATTGATTCTTTTTTATCAGTATCAACCGAGCAGCTATATTGTAAAAATACAGCACAACAAAGAATGAGAATTTTTTTCATCTAGTATTTCTTTTTTTATTTTAATTCAAATTGGTAGGACCAATTTAATAAAAATAAAAAAAGATGCTAGATTATTTTGTAACTATTTTATCCAAAGCCTCATTTAGCTCAACTAAAAACCCATCAGCATCATAAAATTTACTGACCATAACTCTAATTATGCTTTTACCATCATAAGATGGATATTCTGTATAAGTAGGGGAACTGATAATGTCTACACCAGGGGCTTTTTCAATCTTTGGCCATCTTTCATCTAGTCCTTTAGCATTATACACTAACACGCTATTACCCGGAGTAAAACCTTCTTTTCTTAGTGGCTTGCTGTGTACGCTGTGATTTGGGTTGCCCGCTTCGTAATCAACGAGACCAAGAACTCCAATGAAATCATCAGTTGCTTTCAATAAAACTAAGCGAATTTCCTGCATCCGGTCTTCGGTTTTGTGCGGGCGAACAATCATCTGATCATAAATAACTTCCATTCCTATCGCATCTCGATATAGAGCTAGTGATTTATCAATATCTCTTACAATCAGTGTTTGTCTTCTTAAGTATAGGTCTTCTTCTGCAGTGCTTTGACATCCTTGCTGAAATAGAGCGATAAAGGTTATCGCAAATAAAATACCTGATCGTTTAATAAATGAAAGCTTGTTCATAACAGTTCCTTTTTGATTTTTACTAAGTGTTTTGAAATTACAAATGCCAATGCACTGCAATTGTTTTGACTGAATAATATAATTTTATTCAAAACCTGAATCAAAATAATATCTTAATTAAATACCCATCATAAAACAGTGGCGCAGATTTCTTTATGGTTTATAGATTTTATTATGCACCTTTAGCATGTTAAAAACTATACTCATAACAAAATGACACCCTTACACACTTTGGATATTTTTAAAGAGCATTCTTAATGGAAGGCAATCAAAAAATTATTTTAGCATCATTAATCTTTTTTAAGTTGATCTTAGTTGGTATTGGGTTTTGGTCAAATCGTTTTGCTAAAAAAGATGAGAGTTCTTTTTTAATAGGTGGCAGATCTTTAGGTCCTTGGGTAGCAGGTTTATCGTATGCTGCAACATCTTCATCAGCTTGGGTCCTACTAGGTTTCTCAGGTTTTGTTTTTAGTGTAGGTCTATCTGCGCTTTGGATGCTTCCAGGAATTTGGGTAGGTTATATAATAGTATGGATTTGGCTTGGCCATCGTTTACGATCAGAGTCAGAAGAAAAATCTCTAGTTACTGCGATAGATTTTATAAGTGCAGATACAAATAAATTAGAACAACGACGCATAGGCGTCGTTGCTGGACTCATGATCATCTTTTGTTTTTCTTTTTATGTCGCTGCTCAACTTCAAGCTTCTGGCGCAGCAATGATGTCTTTTTTTGATTTGAATATGACAAAGTCTATTTTCATAGGAGCAAGTGTAATACTACTGTATTCTCTCTTGGGTGGATTCTGGGCAGTAAGCGTTACAGATATGATTCAAGGCTTGGTAATGGCAACAATTGCTATTGTCGTTCCCACCACTTTGGTTTGGAAAGCTGGGGGTTTTGCTTCTATGCTAAACTCTCTATCCAATACTGACCCTGCACACTTAGATTTTTTTAGTGGCCGAAGTGGTATCAATGCAGTTTTAGCATCAATTGGCGCTGCAAGCATAGGAATTGGAACTGCAGGTCAACCACAATTGTTAAGTCGAGTTATGGCTGTTAAAGGGGAAACCGAGCGACGCAGGGCATTTGTGATTTCATTAGTCTGGGCCATTATAGTGTTTTCAGCAATGGCAATAGTTGGTCTAGCTAGCAGAGCCTTGTTGCTCAATCCTGAAAACCCAGAAACATTACTTTTGTTTGTTGTCAATACTCAATTCTCTCCCATTTTAGCTGGCATTGCTTTAGCAGCGTTGCTATCCGCGGTAATGTCTACAGTGGATTCATTATTATTGACCGCAGCAGCAGCAGCCTCACATGACATCGGCCTCTCATCTTTTAAACCAGGCCGTGAGGTTCTCATAGCTCGGATTGTTATGACTATTTTATGCTTGCTGTCAGTTATGCTAGCATTAGGCGTACCAGCAACAATTTTTGAAAGAGTACTGTTTGCTTGGACTGCTCTAGGTGCAGCGTTTGGACCGACCATTGTTGTTCGTGTTTTAGGATTTAAACCAAGCGCAAAAGCTATACTGCTTGCCATGATTCTGGGGTTTTCTCTTGCGATTTGCTTTAGCGAACTATGGGAATCTGGTCCAGGAAAAATCTATGAGCGTATTTTGCCATGGGTTCCAGCGTTAACGATCTTGCTTCTTGATCCCTTCGTATCAAAAAAAGGCGCGCAATGAAAACTGATGTAACCATTGTGGGAGCGGGTCCAGTTGGAGTTATTACCGCTTTGCGTTTAAAACGCATGGGTATTGACTGCGCAATATTTGAAAAGTCTGAAGGACTTAACAAAGATTTAAGAGCTTCAACATTCCATCCCCCAACCCTTGATTATCTTGATACTTTAAATCTTTCTGCGCCTTTAATTGAGCGCGGTCTTATTTCACCAACATGGCAAGTAAGGTTTCATGAGACTCATGAAAAAGCGGAGTTTGATCTTTCTTTAATTTCCAATGAAACATCTCACCCATACCGTTTACAATGCGAACAATTTCACTTGTGCGAATTAGCAGAAACCGCTCTTATGAATGAAGGTGTTAAAATCCATCGAGGATGGGTTGGGTCAAAAATTACAGATCAAGGAGATAAAGTTTCTGTTGAGTTTGAAACACCAAAAGGGAAAGCGCTGGTGAATTCTCGCTATTTAGTAGGTGCAGATGGTTCACGTAGTGTTGTAAGAAAATCTGTGGATCCTGATTTTAAAGGGTTGATGTATCCTGAAACAACTATTCTGGCCACTTCAACATTTTCATTCGAGGATCACCTACCAGGTCTATCGAATGTCAATTACATTTGGTGGGAAAAAGGTACCTTCTCACTTTTACGCTTAAAACATCTTTGGAGATGCAGCCTCTATCCTGATAATGGTGAGAGTGTGGAAGATGCGCTCAAGCCTAGTTCGATTCAAAAAAAGATAGATCGCATCGTTCCTGATCGCGGTCCATTTGCAATTGGGGATATTAGGCCTTACAGAATTTACCGTCTACTAGTTAAAAATTTTCGTAAGGGCAATATACTTCTAGCAGGTGACGCTGCCCATCTTAATAGTCCATCTGGTGGCATGGGGATGAATGGTGGATTGCATGATGCGTTTGCTCTTTCATCAGCTCTTAAAAAAGCGCTTGATGGAAATACTGAATCTCTTGAAAGATATGCGTATGTTCGCAGGCAGATCGTTAACGATGATATCATCAATCAAGCGCATAATAATCGTAATAGAATGCAAACCGTGAATATATTAAAAAGAAGAGAAGCCTTTGATAGGTTGCGTTCGAAAGCTGAAAATCCAAAGCTTGCCCGAGAACATTTATTAAAGACATCAATGATAGAAGGATTAAGAAGATCAGAGGAGTTATTATGAACACCTACGATTATGGTGAAAATGGAGTATTTGGTATTATAACTCCCCAAGCAAATCCAACCGTTGAAACAGAGATGCGTTATATGATGCCAGGAAATTCAATGTTTTGTACAGCGCGTTGCACCTCACACGAAAACCAGCCAGAGGATCGTTTAATAGAATATATTGAACAAATTGAAAAGACACTGACAAGATTTGACAGTTTACAATTTGATGCTATTGGTTTTGCATGCACTGCGTCGTCTTATTTAGTGGGTAAAGATCGCGAAAAAAATCTTCTAAATGACGCGTCAAAAATAATGGGAGCCCCGGTAATATCGGCAACAATGGCCATAGATCTTGTACTTTCTGATTTACACGCTAAAACGATTTCTATATTAGCGCCGTATCCATCAAAAATTGTTGACGCTGCATCTCAATATTGGAGTGATGCCGGATACACAATCAAAAATTTACAGCGAATAGAAACTTCAACCTCAGATACGCGATCAATTTATAGCTTGGGTTCTAGTGACGCAGCTACGCATCTAAAAGAATTGTCCGATAACGTTGATTGTGTTTTGATCACGGGAACAGGGATGCCAACCCTACCTTTATACTCTAACGAATTAAATGGAACTATATGTTCATCAAATCCAAGCTTGGCATGGTCACTTTTTAAGTATTCACGAAAAGATTTCATCTCATTTCAATCGTTTATAAAATTAGGCCTAGATCGTTTTAAACTTTTGCAAACTGGAGATAAATATTCATGAAAGAATCTTCATCAAATAATGGCGCAGATCTTCGCGCTGAAGTAAACCCACCTGAAATTTGTTTAAATGTTATTGATGGTAAGTCTATACAAAGCGACAAATTAATACCGGTGATAGACCCATCAACTGGTGACAAGATCACATCAATTGCTGAAGCCGATCAAGATATAGTGGGACAGGCCGTTCTTTCTGCTAAAAAGACTTTTCAAATGGGGACATGGAGAAATACTCGAATTGAGGAACGGCAGTCAATTCTTCGCTCCGTTGCTGATCTTATAGATCGTGAAGCTAAGTCTTTAGCTGGGTTAGAATGCTTAAACACTGGTATTCCCATGGCACATTTACTTCAAGGTCAAATACCTCGAGCAGCGCTAAACTTTAGATTTTTTGCAGATTACATCGGTCAAACAGAGGGTGATCTCTATACTCAAAATTCAGATTTTCTTACGTTTGTAAGGAGAGACGCTGTTGGAGTTGCAGCTCTTATTGGTCCTTGGAATGCTCCGCTTGCTCTTCTTACAATGAAAGCAGCGGCTGCAATTGCCTTTGGGAACAGCTGTGTTGTTAAACCTTCAGAACAAACACCCTTAACAATGTTTGCTATGATGAATTTACTTAAAGAAGCTGGGGTTCCAGATGGAGTGATTAACCTAGTGAATGGTTCTGGTTCAGTTACAGGTAGCGCCTTGTGTTCGCATCCAGACATTGATCGAATTTCATTTACCGGAGGAACTGAAACAGGCCGAGCTATTATGTCCGCAGCAGCAAATAATCTTACACCTGTTACCATGGAACTAGGAGGAAAATCAGCAAACATCATTTTCAAAAGTGCTGATTTGGATCGGGCATTGGATGGAGCTCTCCTTGGAATATTTTCCAACAACGGCCAACAATGTCTCGCAGGTTCTCGAATCCTTCTTGAAGAATCTATCGCCAAAGACTTTATCGAAAAGTTTAAAAAGCGGGCAGATCAAGTTCGTATTGGAGACCCATTTGACCCACGTACTGAAATTGGAGCGTTAGGGTCCATTGCACATCGCGATCGCGTTCTTTCCTTTGTTGAAAAGGGAATCAATGATGGCGCTGAACTGATTTGCGGAGGAAAATCTATCGATGATAATAAAGGTGCTTACATGACTCCAACCGCAATGCAAGTGTCAAACAATTCAGCTCAAATTTGTCAGGAAGAAATTTTTGGTCCCTTTGCAGTTTTTCAAACATTCTCATCTACTACTGAGGCTTTTGAGATTGCGAACGATACAGATTTTGGGCTAGTAAGCTATGTTTGGTCGGATGACTTAAGCGTTATTACTGCAGCGCAAGCTGAGCTTCGATCTGGGCTAGTATGGGTTAACACTCCAATGGTTCGCGAACTACGGGCTCCTTTTGGAGGATTTTCAGATTCAGGGATTGGCAGAGAAGGAGGTAAAGCGTGTGAATCGTTTTATACGGAAGAAAAGACGGTTACTGTTCCAACGAGAAAACTTGAATTAAGCAAGCTGGGTAAAGAATAAGTCACTTAAGCTTTACGGGTATTTATATTAAATATTTTATGAGTATGCGTTCTTTTCAAGAACAAGTGGAGTGGGAAATAGTAATGCTGAAATTATGAACCTCAACACCCTCTCAGGATAGCTTTGATTTGTTTTGAAGATTTTCATTCTGCTAATAATTCAATAAAATAATAGGGCATTTCTTACACGCTTTGCGCTTGCCCTTTTTTAAATATTTATGACAGCACTTTTTCTTCAATTTCATTGCAATTATATTATTATTTAATAGGTATAAACTTAATGAGATTAAATCTCATTTGCAATAAAATGACATATTGTTTCTTTAGGTTTTAATTGGTTTTAAACACTTTCATAATACATCTTTCAAATAAACTTTTACTAGCCTATCGCTTTAGTACAATGAGATAGGTTAAATTTGATTATGGAAGAGTTCATTCAAAGCGCGTTCTACAATATTTCTCGCTATACTTTACTAGCGTTTCTTGCAGGTGTACTTCTTGAAATTCTTCTTGAAGAGGATAATCTGGCGAAATATTTTGGATTTTTTGGATTCATACTCGCGATCTACTCACCATTAAAAGTTTTACTTTCGTAAAAATAAAATCTTAATATATTTTTAAGTATGTTACTACTTCTTCCTCTTTTATTACTGATCTTATTGATCTTATTAGTAATAGCAATATTTATTTAGAAAGAGCCTAAATATTCTTTTCTAGAAAACTTAACAGTTCTTCCGGGTATTGATTAAAATACCCATATCCTTCAAATCGTTTACCTTCACCATAGGGAGTAGCCTCTTCAGGTCCAATCCAAACTACTTCACTATTTGTTGGGCAAGCTTCTATAATTTCTTCAAGGTCATTTTTATTTAATGATTCGTTAAATGTATATTGATCTTTTCTTACTTGAGAAAATAGTATAGGAACAGTAAGGCTCTTAATATCTTCAACAGAATTTGCATATCCAAATCCAAACTGTTTTTTCTGTTCCGATTCTACAGCATCCACTAAATCCATTTTTGTTTTAATCTTAATAAATCGATCGATCATATTGTAGGAAACGGTTGGTTGAATAGCAACCATGCAGGATATGTTTGAACTCTTGAATAACTCTGACTCTTTGCGCCAAGCTAAGAAGGTTGCATTAGCACCCATACACTGACTCAAAAGAGCAATCTTATCGTTTTTGAATTCAGGATGATTGTTGACATATTTTACAGATGCTACAACATCCTGCCACTCCGTAACACCAGCACCCACTGGCGCCTCTTCACCTTTAACAGTTTTGCCATAACCCCCATCACTGTCACCTTGCCCTCTATGATCGTACATCACAATGTTATAGCCTGCATTATGTAAATGTTTAATCATTGGCAAAAATTCTACAGATACACCATCCAATCCTTCTTCTGAGCCATACCTTGTGGTTGTCAAAGGGTGATTGACAATAATTGTTTTATTTGTATTTGATTTAGAAGGAATCTCCCATCCGCTAAGACGAATGTTGTCGTTTGTAATGATATCTATATCGCTATAAACCATCCCGTAATCTGATGGCGTTTTTGGATTACCGAGTCTTTTTGGAGAAACCCTCATTTTGACTATTTGCTTTACGTAAGTTTTTGTTTTTATATCACCAATGTCTAAAAACCAAGCAACTATAAGTATACCAAGGCAACCAAAAATGATTGCTGAAATTTTAAATAATCTGTTCATTTTTTTCCTTTATTTGGTCACGCTAAAAAGCGCTAAAATATTTTGATTTAAAAATTACAAATACGTTTCTGAAAATAGTGAAAATCATAAGCTTTCCATGAATCAAAAGAATATTATATTTGTGTGCTGTTATAAATTATGAATTCTAAAATTGGGATATAATTGGAATTTTTAAAAAAGTATATGTTCGCAATCTCAACACCAATTGCGCTCTATTTTTGGTTTTTGTTTTTTCAGGGATTTGTAAACCTATTCCCTTGCTTGGCAATTACAGCTGTTGCAACCCTATCATATTCCAGATTAAATAAATCGCAATGATCTTCAAAAATAATAAATTGAATACCCTATGAAGATAATTTGGAAATATAGATTCTTTCCCGCTATGGCTATTTCTATCTTGTTGCAATATAACGATTATGATGAATTAGGCTTTTTTTTATTTCTTGTAGCAATAATGGATTTAGCAAGAGTATACAAGCCAAGCAAATAGCTTATATATCTAAATAAAATTAAAAATGCAGGAGCTTAGTGTTATGCAATGGTTAAAAGGTAAAAGAGTCTTTCCTCGATGGAAGCTTATAGCAATGGTCTTAATAGGCGTTTGGGTTGGCTTTATGCTTGCATTGGAGAACTATATTTTTGCAATAATTTGGGGCTTATTGGGAATATGGGAGCTTTCTAAAAAAAGCTAAATTTTAACACATTTAACGGAATTACACTTAAAGCGCAATGGATAAGAAAGAAAAACCTGTAAAAATACCAATGACTTACATACTGGTTGGATTTGTAGTTCTTCACTTTACTCTTCTATTTTTTTTAGGGTATTGTTGAAAAATGGATTTTAACTACATCATATTTATTGGTTTAGTAATTGTAAGAAATAACCTTGCATAAATACGTATAATAAATATTAATTAATAACAATCAATGGAAAATTATATGATAAGAAGTTTCATTTATAAATTTACAATTTTTAGCTGTATATGTGGTCTTTCGTTTTCGCAAACCTCTAGGACTTTTGATGATAATTTATACGGATCTTTTTCTTTCCTGATCGCAAAACCGCAAGGTGATTTCTCAAGTCATGTCACAAATAACGGCTACGGTATAGATATTGATGGCGGCTATCGGTTTGGCAGATCTCCATTTGCAATTGGATTGAATTTCGCTTTCGCAACTTATGGCAAACTTGAAAGGAAAATACCATTTAGCTATTTCTCAGATATGGTCAAATTAACCGAAACTACCGAATCGAAAATAATGATGATCAACCCCTACCTTAAGACCTCGTTACATTTAACAACTAATGTGAACATATATATTAAAGCTTTTGGTGGATATCAATTTTTAAATACAAGTACCACATTAAAAAACGATGACCAGGTTGAACCAGATAGAGGGGATGATACGGATAAACCATATATAGCAAAATCTGACGTATTTAAAGATGGGGCATTCAATTATGGTTACGGCGTTGGGATGCGTTTTCCAATTCCATTTATTAGCGGCAAAGGCAAAAAACCTGTCATCAGCATTGAATGCAAATGGTCCTCAGGTGGTGAAGCAGAATATCTGAACGCAGGGAAAGAAGGTTCTATTGTTTTTAGCGATCCAGCCAATGGTCCAGTAACGACTTCTTATTTCCCCGAAAAATCTAAGACAGATCTATTCAATATAAGTATCGGTGTTGGAATTTAATAAGTATATGAAGCTATTTGATATCAGTTGAAAAAGCTCACAAAAGAACTATAGTTTTTTTATCCCTATAAAAACACAAGGAAACAATATTAAGTCATGAAAAATAATTCGAAAAAAATGCTTGTAGCTATATTGCTTGGATTTCTGCTTGTTACAACTACTTACAATAATTGGAAATTAAACGAAATGCTAGGATCAAATCCCGGTATCTTGAATGTTGGATTTGACGTTGATGACACAATATTATTTTCAAGAGATGTTTTTTTAAATATTCCAGAGAGTAAAAGCAATCCTACAGATTATGGTTGGGTAAATATGCAGGATGAGAAATTATCATTGTTCATTGAACCAACTGTAGAGCTAGTAAAGTATTTTAAAAAAAACGGACATAATGTTTTTTTTATTACCGCAAGATCAGGTGAGAACGGTCACTACCTAGCAAAATTTTTATCGGATGGTCTTGGCTTAGATATCATAAAAAATGAGAATTTATTCTTTTGTCCAAAAGAATCGATCAATGGTAAAAGGTTTACGACCAAACATTATCAAATGAAAAAATTAAACCTCGACTTATTTTATGGTGATGCAGATACAGACATGATCGCTGCTTTAAAAGCTAGTGTCCATCCAGTGAGAATCGTTAGGCATAACGAGTCAATTAAACAGTACGGGAATAATTATTTTGGAAACGTAACGGATGGGGAAAAAGAAAAAAATCCATTTCAAATGAATGATCTGAAAATATTTTATTCTAAAAGCGTTGGCATTTATGGGGAATCTATTTATCCCATTATTTGGAAAGGACCGTAAAAAACTAAGCCCGTCTAAAAAAGCATAATAAAGGATAATTGCAATACTAGTGCTACCAATTCTAGTTACCTCCTCCCTTTTTGCAAAACACAAAAGCAATCAGAATTCATATGCTATTTAAAGGAATTTGTTATGAAGAAATTTGTTCAGATGTACGGAAGATATTTTTTTGTTCTGCCAACAATACTAGCTATCATAGAATGGTATGGAATTATCTTAAGTGAGAAACGGGGTGACTGGTTTAGCGCAATAATGTTTACACTTCTAGCATACTATTTTTATGGTATGTCTACAGGAAAATTCAAATATAATAGTTACGAAGAGGATAAATAGTTTTTTAAGTAATATTGTTTACTGATAAAGTAAAAATCTTTTATTGGCAGTAGTGCTTTGAAAATTTAAACTATTTTTTCTTATCTTTCTTAACATAGGTATCAAGCCAATTTGCTGTCTCCCACAAAACATGCATGACAGATTCCCGTGCCTTGTAGCCATGACTTTCGTGAGGTAACATTACTAATTTTG